>AZIK01011602.1_pt1 | contig 57078 bp, 58 predicted proteins | sample 359131 | NCBI WGS metagenome assembly AZIK01 (sample SAMN02429715, study PRJNA222663) | marine sediment metagenome | biome: Sediment sample; isolation source: enrichment culture of sample MGS-ANC(AMM) from oil contaminated site at the... | place: Italy: Ancona | collected 2012-02-14 | depth 6 m m | reverse complement strand
ATCAAGAGGTGCGCATTATAGAGACCTGAGCTCTGCCGTCAACAAGTTTGTGAAAGTTTTTTTCAAAGACATAAGTAAACCACGTATACTTGCTGCTCTTATAATAGAAAACATCGTTAATTCCCTACCGAACTAGCGTTTAGTTCCAGTATTGCATAGAGGTTCCCATGTCGGAGAAGGCTGTTGTCATTTATTCAGGTGGCATGGATTCGTTCACCATTCTTAATAAGGCCAAGCAAGAAGGTTACGAGCTTTATGCTCTCACCTTTGATTATGGTCAGAAGCATAAGAAGGAAATTCGGTACGCAATCTCAGTTTGCCAAGAACTCGAAGTGCCACATCGCATCATCGATATCACGGCAATTAATCAACTATTACAGAGCTCATCGTTAACCTCAGACATCAAGATTCCCGAAGGTCACTACGAAGCCGCGAATATGAAATCTACCGTGGTTCCGAACCGCAATATGATTTTACTATCCCTCGCGATTGGCTACGCAGTTGATATAGGTGCACCCAAAGTGTTCTATGGTGCTCACTCCGGCGACCATGCTATCTACCCTGATTGTCGCCCCGATTTTGTTCACGCGATGAACCGCGTTGCTAAGTTAGCCAACTACGAGCCTGTCGATATTGTTACGCCCTATTTAAATGGTGATAAAACAGAGATCTTAAAAGATGGCTTAGCTATGGGTCTGGATTACGGTAAAACTTGGACTTGTTACAACGGTCGCGAAAAGGCCTGTGGCAAGTGTGGTTCATGCGTCGAACGTCTAGAAGCGTTTGCGCTCAATAATGCGACCGACCCTCTTCCCTACGAGTCGGTGTAAATGGCAACGAATTTCTATCGAGTTAAAGAAGCGTTTTACACCCTTCAAGGGGAAGGAGCCCGAGCAGGTCGAGCTGCTGTATTTTGCCGCTTCAGCAAGTGCAATCTTTGGAACGGACGCGAAGAGTCACGCGCCACAGCCGTTTGCCAATTCTGTGATACCGACTTCATTGGTACCGATGGCAATAACGGCGGGGAGTACAGCAAGCAAGCATTGGTCGAACTCATTACGAGCTTATGGCCCGGCAAAAGCAAAGGGACACAAGTTCAAGGCAAGCCTTACGTTGTTTGTACCGGTGGCGAGCCTTTATTACAGCTGGACACTCCTTTGATTGACGCTTTTCATCAAGCTGGATTTGAAGTGGCAGTGGAAACTAACGGCACTCTCCCGTTACCTAACGGCATTGATTGGGTGTGCTTGAGTCCGAAAGCCGATACAGAGCTCGCGTTTATTCACTGCGATGAATTCAAGTTGGTGTATCCACAACCCTTAGCTATGCCCGAGCGCTTTGAGCACATAGAAGCCGATCACTACTACTTGCAACCCATGGCTGATTATCTGCCTGTGATATTAGCAAGCGATAAACTTGAAGGGGCGAAGGAAGGGCTGTCTGGCAGCAATACACAAAAGGCTCTGACCTATTGTCTTAAACATCCAAAGTGGAAGTTAAGCTTACAAACGCACAAAATGATTGGTATCGAGTAGTCACTCGATACCATTTTATAAGGTAAAAACGACCTTATGTTTTAGTTCACCAGACTCATAGCGCCGATGAATATTAACGACATCTGCCGCTGGCAGCACTTCAACAAAAGGCATCACTACCTTGCCGCTATCAATAGCACTGGCTAACCAAGTTAAAAACTCACCGTGCACACGACGACCGTTTCCAGTTAATAAAGGCAATAGCATAAATATCGCGTGAATAGTCAGTGCCTTGGCATGAGCTTGAGTCAGATCATAAGTATTACGTGCATTAATAGTAGCAACTTGCCCACCAGCAGTGACTGCGGTTAATGCGCGTTGAAAACTCATAACGCCGAACGTATCCAGCGCTTTAGTAAATTTCGCTCCGCTACTAGAGACCTCCGAATGACTTATAGCCTCAATACCCAACGCCAATAATTTTTCTCGTCCGTGCTCAGTACCAGCCGTTCCTGTTACCAAAGCTCCTTGAATTTTCGCCAATTGCGCAGCGATATAACCTACGCCGCCAGAGGCTCCCATGATAAGTAAGAAGTCATCCGATTGAATATTCAGGCGCTGTAACGCCTCAAAAGCTGTGATGCTCACTAGAGGTAATGCCGCTGCTATTTCTGGACGAATTGAGGTTGGCGCTATAGCTAATAGCTCAGTATCAGCCGCCATATAACGGCACAAAGTACCGCTACTGCCTTTTACTCCACCAACACAACCGTAAACCAAGTCACCAACAGCAAATCGAGTGACGCCTGCGCCTACATCTACGACTTCACCGCAGACATCACACCCAATCACATGATTATCGGCCGCTATTGATGCTAAGCCCGCTCTAATTTTGGTGTCAATTGGGTTAAAGCCAGAAGCAATTACGCGTAATAAAACGTATCTAGGTTGTACATCGGGCATTGGCATGTCAGCCTCGCGTAACACATCCGGATCACCAGTGGTCTCAAATTGCCACCCCGAATTTTTGCGCGTCATGATCCTACAACCTCTACTAAAGCTTGAATAATATCCGCTAATAAGGGGTCATCACGGCGACGGCTATGACATGTCGCATAAACAACACGATTCAATTCCGGCGCTCCGGAAATGATGTACAACTCAGTAGATTCGACGTACTGCGCAATCATAGACGCGGGCAAATAAGCACTACCACCATGAGATAAAATCGCGTCCATCGCAATTCTTCCGGTATTCGTTTTCAAGCCAGGAGAGACCATGCCTTTGAATTCTTGCGCATGTTGAATCTGAAAAGACGTTCCCCAGTCGACCAACACGTAACCAAGCTCCATTGCCGCTTCCCAATGTTTACATGGCTGCGAAGCAACCAAGACCAAAGGGACTGTCATAACCTCCTGACTGTGCAACTCATCAACTTTTGGGGCATCGAAGACAAAGGCGAGATCTAACGTACGTTCAATGATTTGTCGTACTAATGTGTTGCTGCTATGTGCCATGGCATTAACCGCAATACCAGGTCGACTAAGAAGCACAGGTAAACGTTGCTGCAGCACTGCATCCCATAAGTTGGGAGTCGCTCCGAGTGAAAACTGATAGTTACTGCCATTTACAATCGCCACTTCCTGGCGGATACGTTGCTCCAGCAAGACGCTGCTTTCGGCCAATGGCATTAGCTTTTCGCCGGCATCGGTCAATTGGATGTTGTTACGTTGACGAGAGAATAACTCTACACCAAGCAAGCCTTCCAGTTGACGAATACGAAAACTGACCGCGGATTGTGTCAGATATAGATTCTCTGCTGCACGGCCAAAATGCCGCGTGCGAGAAACTTCCATAAATGTTTTTAGTAATTCTGTGTCCATATCAACCAAAAAACTTTAATGTAACGATAAGTTTTTTTTGTTTTACCACGGATTAATGGCTGACCATACTCCGCTGCAAATACCCTTTGAAGCCTCTCAAAGACCCCTCGGGATAGTAGGTGCATAATGAGTAATATCCAAGTGAAGAGTTTTGAAAGCCCTAAGAAGTTCTTTGACGACTTGAACTTCCCTCACGGATTCCAACGTGCTGGTGACTTCACCCGTAACCAAGCGCAGATTTTAGAATCGATGGGCGTAGCCTTGAAAGCCCTGCATGAAGGCACGCGTGAACCTGTTACTGATGAAGAAGAACGCTTCGTGAGTATGTGCAAACAGGAAATCGAGCCACAAAGCGAAGTAGAACGTACTTGGAGTACCTATATGAAAGCGCTAGCACGTAAGCAGATTTATTTTACCGCCTCATCCGCAGCGGTTTCAGAGACCGGCTCGGATTCTATCGACACCGATGATTAAACCCATCATCGGATATATCGAAACGATTCAACTCCCTCTCTTTGGTATCGAGTGTGATGCCAAGGTAGATACCGGTGCGTGTACCAGCAGTCTTCATGCCGAACAAATAGAGCCATTTACCCGTGATGGCGAGCGCTGGGTACGTTTTCACGTGCTGTTTCACAAAGCGGCGGCTCATCTTGATCAAATTTGCGAAGCTAAGGTTATCGATCGTCGCGTTATTGCCAGTTCGAATGGCGATCGCAGTCACCGTTATATTGTAAAAACAGAACTTATTGCCAAAGATCAGCGCTGGGAAATCGAACTCAGCCTTAGTCATCGCGGCAGTATGAAATATCCTATGTTGATTGGGAGAAAGGCATTAGCTGGCCGCTTTCTGGTCGATGTTGAGGCCGAATCTTAATGAAAATCGCAATTCTCTCTCGTGGCGCAAACCTCTACTCTACTCGTCGTTTAGTGGAGGCAGCAGAGGCCCGAGGCCACGAAGTACAGGTACTCGACACCCTGCACTGCTACATGAACATCAACAGTCTTGATTCAAGTATTCACTACAAGGGTGAAGAACTGGACGACTTTGATGCCGTCATTCCTCGTATTGGTGCGTCGATCACGTTTTATGGTACTGCGGTATTACGCCAGTTCGAGATGATGGGGGTATACCCATTGAACGAATCCGTCGCCATCAGCCGTTCACGAGATAAGCTCCGTTCCATGCAACTAATGGCGCGTAAAGGCATCGGTCTTCCCGTTACAGGTTTTGCCCACAGTCCAGACGACATTCCCGATTTAATTAAGATGGTTGGCGGCGCACCTTTGGTGATCAAGTTACTTGAGGGCACTCAGGGCATTGGTGTGGTGTTGGCAGAAACTCGAAAGGCGGCAGAAAGTGTTATCGAAGCTTTTATGGGTTTAAAAGCCAATATTATGGTGCAGGAGTACATCAAAGAAGCTGGCGGTGCCGACATTCGCTGCTTTGTTGTCGGTGAGCGAGTGGTGGCTGCGATGAAACGCCAAGCCGCAGAAGGAGAATTCCGTTCTAACTTACATCGTGGCGGCTCCGCTTCTATTGTGCGTATTACCCCAGAAGAACGAGCAACAGCCGTCCGTGCTGCTCGCACTATGGGTCTTAATGTTGCTGGTGTTGATATTTTGCGTTCGAATCACGGCCCCGTAGTAATGGAAGTCAATTCATCGCCAGGTATCGAAGGCATCGAAACATCAACGGGCATTGATGTCGCGAGCAAAATCCTTATCTTTATTGAAAAGAATGCACGCGCAAACAATACTCGAACCCGCGGAAAAGGCTGATTTTTTTATTTTTTAACGACGAAAACTTGTGTTTTACCACTGGTTTTCGTAGATCATTTACAAAATACACCCCCTTTCGTATTATGCTTCCCCTTCTGGGCAGCAAAGGCTGCCTTTTTGCGTTTGAGGACATCGCCAATATGCAAGCCATCATGAATACCTACGGTCGTCTGCCCGTCACGTTTACTTCTGGTCAGGGAAGCTGGCTTACGGACACTCATGGTCGCCAATATCTCGACGCTCTGAGCGGTATTGCTGTATGCGGCTTAGGTCACGTGCACCCGGCGGTGACGCGTGCTATTCAAGAGCAAGCCGAAACCCTAATCCATACATCCAATCTTTATGGGGTTGGTCGTCAACAAGAATTGGCAGAAGCACTCGTACGCGTATCGGGGATGGATAACGTTTTCTTTTCTAACTCGGGTGCGGAAGCCAACGAAGCGGCGATTAAAATCGCACGTAAATTTGGCCATCAGAAAGGCATTCATGAGCCTGTCATTATTGTGATGACCAAGGCATTCCATGGCCGTACCATCGCAACATTAACGGCAACCGGTAATGCCAAGGCTCAAGAAGGCTTTGGCCCATTATTGAGTGGTTTCATTCGGGTGCCATTTACCGATCTAAATACGCTAACGGCCGTAGTAAAATCGAACCCGAATGTGGTTGCCGTTATGTTAGAACCCGTTCAAGGCGAAGGTGGTTTGGCTACCGCTAGCAATGACTACCTACAAGGCGTACGCGCTCTGTGCGATAGCAATGATTTGTTAATGCTGGTTGATGAAATTCAAACGGGGAATGGCCGTACCGGTACCTACTTCTGCTACCAGCAATGCGGCTTCATGCCAGATGTTGTTACCACGGCTAAAGGTTTAGGCAATGGTGTCCCTATTGGTGCCTGTTTAGCGCGTGGTCGCGCAGCGGAAATATTACAACCCGGCAATCATGGTTCAACCTATGGTGGTAACCCGCTCGCTTGTGCCGCAGGTGTAGCAGTCGTCAATACGATTATCAATGAGAATTTGACCGATAATGCTGCAAAAATGGGGCAGTATTTACGCGATCAATTCACGGTGCGCTTAGCCGATAAAGAACAATTGGTATCCATTAGAGGACGCGGCTTAATGCTGGGCTTGGTGATCAATCAAGATTGCCCCCAGCTTATGGCAGCGGCATTGGATAAAGGCTTATTGCTGAACGTGACAGCCGGCAATGTGGTGCGCTTGTTGCCGCCACTCAATCTTTCCCAAACTGATGCAGATCAGATCGTTGAGATCGTGAGCCAGCTAATCGAAGCGCTTAACTAAGCGCAAAGATAAGGAACGGATGTGAGACATTTTTTAACTTTGATGGATCTTTCCTCAGATGAACTCAATTGGGTCATCGAGCGAGCGATAGAGCTAAAAGCGATGCAACACAAAGGTATCATTTACGAGCCGTTGAAAAATCGCGTACTCGGGATGATCTTTGAAAAGTCATCGACCCGCACGCGTGTGTCGTTTGAAACGGGCATGATTCAATTGGGTGGCGGCGCTATCTTTTTATCACCGCGAGATACCCAACTAGGACGCGGCGAACCAATCGAAGATAGTGCCCGCGTGCTATCGCGCATGGTGGATGTCGTTATGATCCGGACCTTTGATCATGAAGATATCGAATGTTTCGCAGCGAATTCGCGCGTACCGGTAATTAATGCGCTGACGGACGATTACCATCCCTGTCAGTTGCTAGCGGATATTCAAACCTTCGTCGAACATCGTGGTTCGATCAAAGGCAAAACGGTTGCATGGATCGGCGATGGCAATAACATGTGTCAATCGTACATCAATGCAGCACAGCAATTTGACTTCAAATTGCACATTGCTACGCCAGAGGGTTTTGAACCAAAAACCGACATCCTTGCTGAAGCGCAAGATCGAGTACTGTTGTTTACTGATCCAAAAGAAGCCGTCAAGAATGCCCATCTTGTGGCCACCGACGTTTGGGCTTCAATGGGTCAAGAAGATGAACAGCAGCAGCGTAAAGCCAAATTCCGCAACTATCAGGTATCGCGTGAATTACTGGATTTAGCCGCGAGTGATGTTCTGTTTATGCATTGTTTGCCAGCTCACCGTGGCGAAGAGGTCAGCCTAGACCTGCTTGATGACCCACGTGCGGTTGTGTGGGATGAAGCTGAAAACCGCTTGCACGCGCAAAAGGCATTACTTGAATTCTTGCTTTGCCAAGAAGATTAATTAATGTGAAGAATATCAGCCCGAAACCTGAAGAGTTGAGCCACGTTCAAGCTCAACTCGGTTTCGACCCGCTCGTTTGGCTTTATACAACAACCGATCTGCCCGATTGAGTAACTCATCGCCTTCTTCTCCACTGTGATATTCCGCAACACCGATCGAAACCGTCAAGGTGAGCTCGGCTTCCGATAGCTTTTGTGACTCTATCGATATCCTAATTCGCTCTAACACACTGCTCGCGGCCTCTAGCGACAATCCACTTAATAACAGCACAAATTCTTCGCCACCATAGCGTGCCGCTAAATCGACTTCCCGAATGGATACCCGCAATAAATGCGATAACTCCGCCAGCACTTGATCACCGATGCGATGGCCGTAGTCATCGTTTACCATTTTAAAATTGTCGATATCAACGAAGGCCAGCACAAAAGGAAGGTTTTCACGATTAGAGAGTGCACGTTGCTTCTCTAAAGTACGCAACAAATAACGACGATTATTAAGACCCGTAAGCTCATCCGTCACAGCAAGCTCTTCAATACGAGTTAATGCTCGACGCAATTCCTTATTTTTTTCGTGATAGGCACCCCGCAACACCGTGAATTCGCGTCCAGTAAGTGCATACACTGAAACACTAGTGAGAAAGGCAATGCCAATAAGCGCTTCTAGTTCTGGCATTAAAGTACCGCTGCGGGTGTAATTAATGCCGAATATCACTAGGGTATAGCAGGCAACGGTATATAACGAGATACCAACGAACTCGCGCCAGCTTAGGCGAAAGACACCAAACGCCAACACATTCAAAAAGCCGAGCATAATCATAAAACGCAATGCAGGAGCGGCATACATCATCATAGAGATGAGGGTGATGATCCAAAGCATCATCGACAGGGTCAAACTAGGATCTCTGAAACGCTGACTAAAACCAGACCAAACAAGAAACACGAGAAAAATCTGACCAAACCAAAAGATCGAAAGAAGAACTAAAACACGGTTCAGTTCTCCAGTTTCATATTCAATTTGATACCCAGTGATATACACCAAGGTAAACAAGAGCATACCTGCAATCGCTAAACTATGACGACGTAAGATATCCTTCTGCAGTTGTCTCATTCAGGCTTCCTTTGCGGAACCAAAGAGAACAGAGACTAGCAGTCTTCAATTCTCTCTGGCTATGTCAAATTACGTAATACCAACAAACGAATACGAATTTAACAATTCGTTTTTTATTCAACCTTACAAACTCGCTTTACCGCATATTGCCACCCCTGATATAGCCGCTCGCGCGTCGTTACATCGAGCTCCGGAATAAAAGCTCGTTCATGAACCCATAACCGTGACACGTCATCAAGCGTTTTAAATACCCCTGTTTGCAAACCCGCAAGGAAGGCAGCACCCAACGCCGTCGTTTCTGTCACCTTTGGACGAGTAATTGGCACTCCTGATATGTCCGCTAAGCATTGAACCAACCAGTCATTAACAACCATGCCACCATCGACACGTAACTCATCAGGTCGAACACCATCACCCGCCATCGCGTCCAGTAAATCGCGAGTTTGATAACACACGGCCTGCAGCCCCGCGGTCACAATCTCTTTAATACCCGTATCACGACTCAACCCTAATATGGCACCGCGGGCATCAGGATCCCAATAAGGTGCCCCCAATCCTGCAAACGCGGGCACCATGTAAACTGGATTGTCGTATCCCGTCTGTTCAGCCAAGAATTGCGACTCTTGAGCATTACTAATCAGTTGCAAGCCATCACGAATCCACTGGATCGTTGCGCCTGCCATAAATATCGACCCTTCCAGCGCGTAGGTCACCTGACCATTCAAACGATAAGCAACGGTAGTCAGTAGTCTATGTTCCGACATTAATGCTTGCTTGCCTGTATTTAATATCACAAAACAACCCGTTCCATACGTGCTCTTTGCCATCCCCTCACTAAAACAAGCCTGACCTATCAGCGCCGCTTGCTGATCCCCAGCAATGCCCGCAATCGCTATTTCGCCGTCAAACCAATGTGCAGCGCTATGGCCAAACTCAGCTGCGCTATCTTTCACTTCTGGCAGCATTTGCCGCGGTACGCGAAATAACGTTAATAACGCCTCATCCCACTGCTGAGTATGGATATTAAATAACAAAGTACGCGAGGCATTGGTTGCGTCTGTTGCATGCACCGCGCCATCGGTTAAACGCCACAATAAATAGCTATCCACCGTACCAAAAAGTAACTCACCGGCTTCAGCTCGTACTCGAGCGCCTTCAACATTGTCTAAAATCCAAGCAATTTTGGTTGCGGAAAAATAAGGATCTGGAAGCAACCCCGTGAGCTCACGCAACATATCGGTATGCTGCTGCAAAGGTAAACACTCGTCGGCCGTGCGGCGGTCTTGCCAAACAATCGCTCGATACACTGGCTCACCGGTATGACGATCCCACACCAAAGTTGTCTCGCGCTGATTAGTAATACCAATCGCGGTTATGTCTATAGCCTGAATACCCGCATTCGCAATGGCCTCACGAGCACTATCTATAGTAGAACGCCAGATATCCTGTGGCTCGTGCTCAACCCAGCCAGAATGGGGAAAATGCTGGGGAAATTCATGCTGTCCAGTCGCAACGACCTCACCTTGATGAGAAAACACAATGGCTCGACTACTTGTCGTACCTTGATCAAGACTTAGCAAATAGCCTGACATGCAGCGCTCCTAGCAATATTGTCATTTTAAACACATCCAAACAGATCAAAAGTGCGCCTTTCGACACGGATAAGTAGAATTTCAGACTTTATGAATAATGGTAGGTGATACTACAAAGTAATGCGTAACAATCAGCCAGTAAACAGCCATAAAGTATCCAACGATTCCTTTAAGGACAATGCCACGTTAGTGTCATCCATGTGACAAACATTGGAATCCAGTCAACCTTGGTTAGGAATGGTTAAAAATCGCGCGAAAAATAGAAGTCTTATTGGATTGATGCCTATGGGCCTGTACGAGTGAAACCCTAGCACAAAATACGGGGTAACTTGCTGGGGTTCTTATCGACAATCAAAATCAGATAATTCATCGCTTCCAGCAAGGTATATGAAGGATTAACATAGCCAACCATCTATTGATTGAATTTAACTCAAGAAGTTTTTTATGCTCGATATCCGACATTTGCGTACCCTCGCTGCTTTACGAAACGGTGGCAGCCTAGTTGAAGCCGCGCGCCGTATGCATCTCACACAATCGGCGCTATCTCATCAATTAAAAGATTTAGAGGAGCGTCTCAATAGCCCACTCTTTGAACGCAAAAGTAAACCGCTACGTTTTACTCGGGCTGGACTTGAGCTATTACAGCTAGCCGATAAGGTTCTGCCACTCATTAGCCAAACGGAACGTAACTTGCAAAAGCTGGCCAGCGGCCATAGTGGGCGCTTACACATGGCCATTGAGTGTCACAGTTGCTTTGATTGGCTAATGCCAGCAATTAATCGCTTTCGCGATCACTGGCCAGAAGTCGAAATTGACTTCAGCACCAGCTTTCATTTCGAACCCATTCCGGCGTTGATTCGCGGCGATATTGATCTTGTCGTAACTTCGGATCCGGCCCCCCATGCCGATATTCACTACCAACCACTATTTCGCTACCAATCGGTTTTGGCCCTGGCAAATCAACATCGCTTGATCGCAGAAGCGTTTGTGAAACCCGAAGATTTACGTGAAGAAACACTGATTCACTACCCTGTAGACCGCCGTCGCTTAGATATTTTTGAGTATTTTTTAAGTCCGTTAGGTATCGAACCTCAAGCGACTCGGCAAACAGAATTAACGCTAATGATGATTCAGTTGGTGGCTAGCGGTCGAGGTGTTGCTTGCCTACCAAGCTGGGCGTTGCAACCTTATTTAGATAGCAAACTTGTTACTGCAAGGCCTTTAGGACCTGATGGCGTCTGGCCGACACTTTACGCTGCCGTGCGTAAAGACCAGCAAGACACGCACTACATGCGTGATTTTTTACAGCAAGCATTGGATAGTTGCTTTAGTAATTTACCGGGAATTTTACCCGTCGCGCTATAAATTTCAGACAAAAAAAGGGCTCAAAACTTGAGCCCCAAAATTAACGACGACGGAGTGTCGCTACATTCTCACCACGTCTCCAAAGGATACGTGCCGCTATACTGGCCTGATCTAACACGTTCGTCTGTAGCAAGGACGTAGCATTATGTAACAAGTTGTAAGTATGGAGTGTTAGATCGAATGATTACTCATACTGAGTACGCGGCCAAATTAAACTAAATTTCGCTCCCCCTAAACGCTCACTGCGACTCACCATAGCACGCCCCCCATGCCAATAGACGATGCGCCGCACGATCGACAAACCTAAACCATAACCACCAGACGCTCGAGTTCGGCTGTCATCTAGCCGCGCAAATGCAGTAAAGACGCGATCCCAATCTTCCTCTGGAATACCCGGGCCGTCATCCTCAACATCCACACGGCAAGTATCTCCGCTAATGTTGCAGGTCACTTCGACACGAGTCGCAGCGTAACGCCCAGCATTACCTACCAAGTTCTGAATCGCGCGATGGATGTAGCGAGATTCAACATCGGATTGCAGACTATTCTTTGGATCGCCGCCATTGTAGCCAACCGTGACATGAGAGGGTGGTCGCGCCTCAGTAACCACTTGAATGGCCAATGCAGCAACGTTAGTGCGCTGGAAGTCGAGCAACGGGCCGCCCTCCTCCAAACGAGCATAGGTTAGAATTTCATCAATCAATTCATCCAGCTCTTGAATATCCGCATCCATACCGCTTAGCTGTTTACTAACAAACGGATCGTCGGGAACCGAATCTTCAATAATTTGCACACCAAAACGAATACGGGCCACAGGCGTGCGCAATTCATGCGATACCGCACGTACCATTTCTCGTTGAATCGAAATTAGGCGCTGTATATGCTCTGCCATCTTGTTAAATGACTGACCTAACCGACTGACCGGATCTTTGCCACTAATCGCTACACGGGCGTTAAGATGCCCCTGAGCTAGGCGCGTGGTTGCCTGCTCTAACTTACGCAAACGCATTTCAAAGGAATTCACCACCCAATAGACACCCAAACCAATCAGCAAGATAGCAATGGTGGCAATCACCACAATAGCTTGCCAAGAGTAAGGATCAAAGGCATCAATCGGACCAAGGCGCAACGCCTTAGCCTGACCCGGTATTTTGGCTAAGGCTTCAGCACGATCACCCTCGATTGATATTCGCACTAAAACATCACCGTATTGCATTCGTGCAAAGTCAGCATCCGTCAAAAACAATTCATTCATGTCGATTGCCGATAAAGGAAAACCGAACAACGGCCGCATCTTCACTAAAAACTCGTCAATGCTCTCACCGCTGCGCTGCCAATCTTCTAAAATCAAATACGCAGTCGCTTGCGCTTGCACCTCGGTCACTGTGTTCAAACTCACGTCTAACCACTGGTTATCTGGCATCCGCCTTAATAAATGAGCGGTTCGACCATCGCTACTGGTTGAAATAAGTACCTGACCGCGATCCAAACGCGCACGCTCGTATGAATCTTTCGGCCTGTGTTCATCGGAAAGAATACGAATATCTGCATCAAAACGTGCCGACAGTTCCGCCAGTGAATCAGGATCATTGTGTAATCTTTGAGCAAGAAGAGTGAGACTGCCTCTGACAATCTCTTCATTGAATTGTGCAGAACGTACAAAATTCACTAACTGCAGCGCTGCCATACATAATATGGCAACCATCAACAGGGCCCCTAACAGGCCGGCGTAAACCCGAATAAATATAGCCGCATCCCCCGGCGGTCAGATTTCTTTGACGAACAAATATCCCTTACTACGTACCGTCTTGATACGCTTAGGATTCATTGGATCATCACCAACTTTAGGTCGAATGCGCGAGACTCTAACGTCAATCGAACGATCCTGTCCGTCGTACTCAATACCACGTAACTGATTAAAAATTTCTTCACGAGTGAGCACTTTCCCGGCACAACTACTTAACAACCAGAGCAAATCAAACTCAGCACTGGTTAGATCAATGCTTTGCCCTTCTAGCCAGGCTTCTCGCATCGCGCTATCAACAACCAAATTGCCAAATGTCAGACGATTTTCCGAACCACTAACAGCAACGTCTTCGCCTGAATCATCAGTTACTCGACGCAATAAAGCACGAATACGTGCCAGCAATACTCTTGGACGCACTGGCTTAGCAACATAATCATCCGCCCCCATCTCTAAGCCCAATACCTGATCTAGATCCTCGGTGCGAGCCGTCAACATCAAAATTGGACCTTTATAGTAAGGACGAACTATGCGGCAAACCGCCAGCCCATCTTCACCTGGCAACATCAAATCCAACACTACAAGATCTGGCTGCTCCGTTTTTATGCGCTCAATAGCGCGACTACCATCACCTTCTACCGCAACATTCAGTCCGTTGCTCGCTAAATAATCTTTGGTCAGCGTCGCCAAACGCTCATCGTCTTCGACAATAAGAATTCGCCAATTTTCTTCTGGGTTATGACCGCTTTCATGTTTTAACATGGATAAGTACCGTTCCTTTCTCTCTGCTACCCATTAAAGTCACCTATACTAACTTTAGACGTTGTTACGCAATGTTGCATAGTAACTTATGCCTTGTTCCGGTTACCCGAGCACCTGTTTGTAAATTCTCATAACTCACTGGCCATCACGCCTGTAGAAAAACATCCCGAGGGTATCCACCATCTACCCACAAGTTATCCACATCTGACAATCTAATACCCCCAACATCTTGGGGTTGAATTCCCCTAGTCACCGCATTATCTTGTGGGTCAGTAAAAAATCCACCGTTAAGTCAGACACTTAGAACATCTCCAAACCGATGTTAACCGCAAGCGTCAAGCAGCATTACTAAAAAGACGCAGACATCAGGAATAAATGGAGAGCTTCCTCCTTGAATACAGGCACTCAAAACATGAACAGCGCGCTAAACGTCAGCAAACGCGACGGTCGAAAAGAACCTCTAGACCTCGATAAGATCCATAAAGTCATCACTTGGGCTGCTGAAGGCCTAGATAAGGTATCTGTATCAGAAGTTGAATTAAAAGCACACCTCCAGTTTTTTGATGGCATCCAAACAAGTGAGATCCATGAAACCCTGATCAAAGCTGCTGCTGACCTTATTTCAGAAGAAGTACCTGACTATCAGTATCTAGCTGCGCGACTCAATATCTTCCACTTACGTAAGAAAGCGTATGGACAGTTTGAGCCACCAGCATTATTTGACCACGTGACTCGTATGGTTGCAGAAAGACGTTATGATCGGCACTTACTTGAAGATTACACCGCTGAAGAATTCGCAATAATGAATACTTTCATTGATCACGGTCGTGACATGAATTTCAGCTACGCCGCCGTAAAGCAGCTAGAAGGCAAGTATTTAGTACAAAACCGTGTAACCGGAAAGGTTTACGAAAGTGCGCAATTTTTGTACATATTGATTGCCGCCTGCTTATTTTCGTCGTACGACAAAGAACGTCGTTTGGGCTATATCAAACGTTTTTACGATGCCACCTCATTATTTAAAATTTCATTACCAACACCTATCATGGCCGGTGTACGTACACCAACTCGTCAATTCAGTTCCTGTGTATTGATCGAAGCTGGCGATAGCTTAGATTCGATTAACGCGACCGCTGCAGCAATCGTAAAATATGTATCTCAACGCGCCGGTATTGGCATCAATGGCGGTCGTATTCGCGCCTTAGGTAGCCCGATTCGTGGAGGCGAAGCGTTTCACACTGGCTGTATCCCTTTTTATAAGCACTTCCAAACTGCGGTTAAATCGTGCTCTCAGGGTGGTGTTCGTGGTGGCGCGGCAACCCTGTTCTACCCTATGTGGCACTATGAAGTTGAAAACCTTCTGGTATTGAAGAACAACCGCGGTGTTGAAGAAAACCGCGTCCGTCATCTTGATTATGGTGTTCAGATCAACAAATTGATGTACGAACGCTTAATCAAAAACGGCAATATCACCCTGTTTTCACCATCCGATGTACCAGGGCTATACGATGCCTTCTTTGAAGACCAAGCCTTGTTCGAACAGCTGTATACAAAATACGAAGCCGACGCCAACATTCGCAAACAAACAATGAAAGCCGTCGACTTGTTCTCAAGCATGATGCAAGAACGTGCTAGCACTGGCCGAATCTATATTCAGAACGTCGATCACTGTAATACTCACAGCCCGTTCAATCCGAAAAAAGCACCGGTACGTCAATCAAACCTGTGTTTAGAAATCGCATTACCGACTAAGCCGTTGAATGATATCAACGACGAAAGTGGTGAAATTGCGCTGTGTACTCTGGCTGCATTTAACTTAGGTACGCTGACCAACTTAGACGAATTAGAAGATTTATCCGATCTGGTTGTCCGGGCTCTAGATAGCTTGCTGACTTACCAAGATTACCCGGTAGCCGCCGCTAAACGTGCCAGTTTATCGCGCCGCACCTTAGGTGTTGGTGTTATTAACTACGCCTACTACTTGGCGAAAAACGGTGTTAAATACTCGGATGGTAGCGCCAACGGCATTACCCATCGTGCTTTCGAAGCCATACAATATTGGCTGCTACGTGCCTCCAACAAATTGGCGCAAGAGCAAGGCGCCTGTGATGCCTTCGACGACACAACCTATGCCCAAGGCCTGCTACCTATCGACACCTACAAGAAAGACGTTGATAAGTTCTGTGCTGAGCCATTGCACTACGATTGGGAAACCTTGCGTTCCGATATTCAGAAATACGGTTTACGTAATTCAACTCTAACAGCGTTGATGCCGTCAGAAACATCGTCGCAGATCAGTAATGCGACCAACGGTATTGAACCGCCGCGCGGATATATCAGCGTGAAGCAGAGCAAAGATGGTATCCTCAAGCAGGTTGTTCCTGAGTTCGAACGCCTCAAAGGCGAATACGAATTGTTGTGGAAGATTCCAACCAACCAAGGCTACCTAGAGTTGGTTGGTATTATGCAAAAATTCGTTGATCAAGCGATTTCTGCAAACACTAACTACGATCCCACTCGCTTCGGTGGCAAAGTACCGATGCAGCAATTGTTGAAAGATTTACTCACTGCTTATCGCAACGGCTTAAAGACTTTGTACTATCACAACACCCGTGACGGTATGGAAGATCCTCAGCAAGACGTGATTGCAGAAGACGATGATTGCGCCGGTGGCGCGTGTAAAATTTAATTTACGTTCCGCTCGGCACCACACTCGGTGTTTGCCGAGCAGAGTGTAAAAACCATGTTTAAATAGCCCCGTTTATGGGACAGACATTTAGAGACTGATACTGGGTATGGCTTACACCACCTTTAATCGCAACGAATTTGATACGTTCGCTCAGCCGATGTTTTTTGGAGAACACGTCAACGTTGCTCGTTATGATCAGCAAAAACACAAAATTTTTGAAAGTCTTATCGAAAAGCAATTGTCCTTCTTTTGGCGCCCTGAAGAAGTCGATTTAACCAGCGACCGTAAAGATTTTGTTGATCTGCCAGACCACGAAAAACATATTTTCATTAGTAATTTAAAATACCAGACGTTACTCGACTCCGTTCAAGGTCGCTCACCTAACGTTGCCTTATTACCGGTTGTTTCACTCCCAGAATTAGAAACTTGGATTGAAACTTGGTCGTTCAGTGAGACGATTCACAGCCGTTCGTACACGCATATCGTGCGTAATATCGTGCCTAATCCAGCGGCGATTTTCGATGACATCACTAAAAATGAGTACATCACCCGCCGTGCTGAATCCGTCACTAAATATTACGATAGCTTTATTCACCTATGTAATTACTACATTCAATTAGGTGAAGGCACTCACACGATTAATGGTGAAACCATTGAGGTTTCTTTACATGAATTAAAACGCCGTATGTACGTCATGATGGTGTCGGTTAACGTACTTGAAGCCATTCGTTTTTACGTTAGCTTCGCCTGTTCATTCGCATTTGCAGAACGCGCAAAAATGGAAGGCAACGCGAAAATCATTAAAATGATTGCACGCGATGAAGCACTACATCTAACGGGCACACAACATATTTTACAAATTATGGCGCGTGGTAAAGACGATCCAGAATTTGCTGAAATTGCGCAAGAATGCCGTCAAGATGTGATTGATATCTTCACCGAAGCCGCAGAGCAGGAAAAAGAGTGGGCTGCGTATTTATTTAAAGACGGTTCAATGATCGGCTTAAATAAAGACATTCTTTGCCAGTATGTTGAATACATCACCAACCAACGCATTGGTGCGCTAGGTTTTGATCCTATTTTTACTACCAAAAATAATCCGCTACCTTGGATTAACGCTTGGTTAAATAGCGATAATGTACAAGTGGCGCCACAAGAAGCAGAAATCAGCTCTTACCTAGTTGGAGCAATTGATAGCGAAGTAGATACCAACGACTTCGGTGATTTTGATCTCTAATGCCCAGTCTGCGTAAAGCGCCCCGCTTGGGGCGCCGTCGTTGGGGTAAAGCGAAAACCTTCCACTCCCCAGCACAAACTGAGTTGGATCTTCCTGAAGGCCAAGGAGCATCCAGTCAAATCGAATTAGACCTGTTCCTCCCTCCTATTCTCGTTAAAAGGCGAATTGATGAACCCGCGCCAATACAGGGAGAATTGTTACCCCCCGAGTTTCAAGGTGAAACACCAGAACCAACCCCACAAATCGAATTTGAGGGGATGCAGAAACCCATCTTCGATATCATGCTAGAAGATGGTCGCCAAGCGCGTTTTCAGCACGCTCACACGCTTTTAGAATCATTGGAGTCACAAGATATCGAAGTTCACTATCAATGCCGAGAGGGCTATTGTGGGAGCTGTCGCACCCAATTACTGGATGGCGACGTGCATTATCTCGAAGAGCCAATGGCCTGGATTGACGACGATGAAATCCTTCCCTGCTGTTGTATCCCGAAAAGCGTCCTGCGCATCAAATTGCAATAATCTCAACGAATTCAGGTTGATTTATTTCAACGCTACGGTAGCCTTGATTGATAAACCTATACATCACCTATACAGAGGCATTTTATGAGTCTGAATTTACCTGCCGTTGGTCAAGCCGCACCCGCTTTCACTGCTCTAAACCAACATGCTGAATCGGTTAGTTTAAGCGATTTTAAAGGCAAAAATGTTGTTCTCTACTTTTATCCAAAAGCCATGACTCCAGGCTGCACTGTGCAAGCTTGCGGTATTCGCGATAATAAAGACACCTTCGCAGCAGCAAATACTGTTGTCCTAGGAATTAGTCCAGATACCCCAACACGCTTGCAAAAATTCATCGAGAAAGAAAACCTAAACTTTGATTTGTTATCGGATCCAGAGCATCAGATTGCTAATCAATTTGGTGTTTGGGCGATAAAAAAATTCATGGGAAAAGAATTCGAAGGTATTCACCGCATCACCTTTATTATTGATACCAACGGTGTGCTGCGACATATTATAGAAAAGGTGAAAACCAAGTCTCACCATGATGATGTTATGGCGATTATTAATTCGTTATAAGCTCATCTTAGCGGTTTTGTTGTTGGCGAAAATAACCTTGCTCTATCACCGCTAGACGGCTAATGTTTCGCACGCCATGATGTACTGGCTCGGCTCTGGCTGTGCCAAAAATTTACCCTCAAATAGGAAATGACCATGACAAATGCTTATTGGTGTGTGCTGATTGCAGCCATGATGCCGTACGTTTTTACCGGAATTGCAAAATTTACGGGCGGACGCTACAACAACTATTCACCGCGGGAATTTTTAGAACAACAAGAAGGCTTTCGCAAACGCGCTAACTGGGCACAAATGAACAGCTTTGAAGCTTTTCCTCTCTTTGCGGCCGCAGTAATCATTGCTCATCTAACGGGCGGAGAACAAGGCTGGATTGATACTTTAGCGGTGATATTTGTCGGACTGCGCATAGTTTATGGCGCATTATATATCGGTAATTTCGCTACTATGCGAACGCTAGTCTGGACGGCAGCATTTGGCTGTAATATCGCGTTATTTATTGCGGGTGTTTAAACACCGTTCTTGCGTCACACCATAACGGTGTGACCGACCTGTTTATAGCAATAAGATGCATTGCAATAAATCACAATTTGTCGGCCTTTATCATGGGTGTGAATGATATATAAATCGGTAAATTCAGGCGTTCGTTCAATAAAGGTCGCATTACGAATTAATTGCGCTGTATTCTCACCACGATCACGCGCTTGTGGTTGCCCAGTTACTGTCGCTATGACAGCGGCAACAAGCAGTAACAGTTTCATAATCTTCCCTCTGCTTTCACCCATACTGTCAGTATAGGTAGAGATTCAGAAAAGACGCCACTGATTTATTGTAAATCGTTACCCTGTTCACATAAAAAAGCCAACGAGTTAGCAACCTATAAACGGTACTAACACAGTTGGCTTTTAGAGCTTGTGAGCTATCTCTCATTGTGGTTACTGCACTTGCCGACGAAGCGACACTAAAAGTTCAGCTTCACCACGAGCAACGCCGCAATTATTTACCAAATCATTGGCGGTCGCCCCCATACCGACCAAACGCGAAGCTTGCTCAAAGCGTGCGTCTTCTGCGCCCGGCATGACTGCATGTCGCTCTGCTTGTTGCAACCGAGCTTCTAATTGCTTAACCCGCCTGCCAATACCAATCGTGCTTTTACTCATAGCGTCACTTGATTGCTCAAGAACGATAAGATGTTGTTCAAATCGCTGTGTATCCAACTGCTGTTGTCGACGAAGGAACCACAAAAAACCTCCGACAACTAACAGCATTACTATATTGCCCAACAACAACCCGTGCACTAACGAAAGTGTGACCATAACAGACTCCTATAAGCCTTGAAGTTCGGTCCACTCCTCGTCTGACATCATTTTCTCAAGATCAACAAGAATCAACAGTTCGCCATTTTTATGACAGACGCCCTGAATGAATTTTGAGCTCTCTTCGTTGCCGACATTCGGAGTGGTTTCAATTTCCGACTGACGCAGATAAACCACCTCAGACGCAGCATCCACAAGAATGCCTACCACTTGATTCTCCGCCTCAATAATCACGATACGGGTCTGGTCGGTAGTGTCAGACGTTGGCAAGCCAAATCGTAATCGAGTATCAATTACGGTCACTACGTTACCACGTAGATTAATGATACCGAGTACATATGGGGGCGCACCGGGTACAGGCGCTATCTCGCTGTAACGCAGCACCTCTTGCACCTGCATCACATTGATACCGTAAGATTCGTTCTCAAGGCGAAAGGTAACCCATTGCAGAACCGGATCTTCCACACTTTTATTTCCGGCAATCGCTGACATAAAACATCCTCGCTAAGAAAGGCCGTTGTCCGACTGAGTCAAAAAACATAACGGACCTTCCTTAACTATAGATCAGAGCACAAACTGTACCAGCCGAATTGAATTTTTTTTATTGTCGCCAAAAAACAGCGAAAAAATAAAAGAAATATAGCCAAAAAGCCGACGGACCGCGTTTTCAGCGCCTATTTTCTTCAAGCAGAGAGAGCAATCCGGGAACGTCAATCAAAGCGCACATTTCCGCAACAACCGTTCCCGCCAACCATGGGCGTTTGCCGCCTTCACCACGCCATTTAATTGACTGCTCTCCCAAGGTGACGATATCCATAATTTCTTGGCAAGCGAGCGCCCAGGGAGCACGATCCAGCTGAATCAGGTAACGATAACCCTCTGCCACGAGTGACTTTCCGCGCTCAGGCATGATGAGCTGTGCGCTATCGATCACAGTCAATGTCTGCTCATCGCTTTGCCACACGCCCAGCGACCATTTAGCTTGGCCAAAAAGAGGGGTCACTTTATCGTTGACCTTGAACACACCACCCAATAATGGCAGTGGTATTGCTAACTTTAAACCAACCACTTTAAATATCAGACATTCTATGCCTTGGCTTGAAGCCCAATTAAGCTGAGCTATTTCCGTTGTTTGTGGTATAGGCTCTGGCTCTTCAACCGGACTAACAGTTATTGCAGCGTCATCCCAATCCTGCATTTCAGCAACATCTGGCATTTGCTCTAAGATGTCTGAGGTGAACGCGGCTGCCAATATTGACTCAGTCAGAACGTCAGAGGGCCATGAATGCTTGAAGCTAGCCGTTTCGACGACGTCACTGATGTTAGCTTGAGTGTTAGCAACTTTATTTACACTCAGCGAAGGCCGCGCAATGGCGGCTTGAATGGGCATTGTTACTTGACTCTGCGCGACAGGAGGAACCTCTCCTGACCCTACCTCTGTCGCCATCACTAATAACTGGTCTAAATAATCCTGCAGTACACCATCCACTTGATTCTCTGTGGCAGTGCCAGATTTATCAGCACTCATGATCTACTGGCTCCGGTAGCCTACAGGCTGCAAGCAATGCAGAATGTAAACGCCCAAGGGGGAATTGTCGGGCCAAATCCAATAATTCAAAGATGCTCGTTAATGCCTGCACTCTACTCCATTGAGTACTCGGCGTGCATAAAGGTATTACGGCATATCCAGCAGCCACTGTATCTATAATCTGCGTTGCCATTTTTGCAGAATCATCATCAACAGGCGCCACGGCTTGCGCCAATAAATCATCTAGTTGACGACGCCGATGTGGAACAACGGCCTCAGAAGAGGCTGTGTCCAGCAGACTATCCATTAATGGCGAAGTGGCGTCAGACATGTGCATCCTCCGACATATCTAAAATATTCAGAAGATGACGATACGCCCTGACGCCTCGACTACTTGGATCCATTTGATGAGGAAAGACCCCTTCATGGCTGGCGTCGCGCAATCGAGTATCAACAGGAATAGCTTCATCCCAAAGTGATTCGACGTAGGTTCGTCGCATTTCTTTTAAGGTGGTTACGGAAGCCGATGTACGTCGATCAAATAAGGTTGGCACAATTAAATAAGGCAATTGCCTATTTTGCGAGCGCATCACCATTTTAAGGGTATGCACCATACGCTCTAAGCCCTTCATGGCTAAGTGCTCCGTTTGTGTCGGCACAACCAAACGTTGACACGCAGCTAACGCATTCACTAATAAAACCCCTAAAATAGGCGGTGTATCAATCAAGGCGTAATCGTAATCATCCCATAATTGTGCCAAGGCGCGCGCGACCACCAATCCCATTCCATCTTGCCCACTCACCTGACGTTCGAGGGTTGCAAGAGATGTTGTTGCTGGCAGCAAAGACACGTTCACCATCGAAGTTGGCTTTAATACAGATTCAATATAGTGTTTATCTTTGTAGCGCTGTTGAAAAAATAAATGATAGATACTACGATCTAAACTATCTGGATCTTGACGAAAATAACTGGTTAACGAACCGTGAGGGTCAAGGTCTACCAATAATACACGCTTACCTTGGGCCGCAAGCAGTCCTCCTAACGTTACGACACTGGTCGTTTTACCGACCCCACCTTTTTGATTTGAAATTGACCAAATTCGCACGACGACCATCCTGTAGAATTCTGGCAAACCCGCTTTCCGGCTGCCTGCTGTTATGATAACAACTTAAGCAAAATCCATGTCAGACTGCATAAATTCATTAAAAAATAGTCAGTTGGCGGTCATTACCATAAATACGTGACAAAAATCGGCAGAATTGAATGGCCAGCGGTACAAGCATTCCGTACACGGCAAATCATTGCCTATCGATATTAACCGACATCAGACGCTAAACGACCTGCAATATTCGTTAATGCAAGCACCTCATCGCTGAGCCCTTCCTTGATAACGGCCATTGGCATACCAAATATGACAGAAGTTTCTTCATCTTGCGCCCAGATATGGGATTTAGATTCTTTTAATAAACGCGCGCCTTCGCGGCCATCGGCACCCATCCCAGTTAAAACAATACCAAGAACATGAGCACCGTAATGTTTAGCCGCAGATGCAAAAGCGATATCCACGCTCGGGCGATAATTAACGCGTGGATCACTGTCGCGAATATGAATTGATCCGCCATTACGACGATCAACCATTAACTGCATACCACCTGGCGCAACGTACACATGCCCTAGTTTAAGAAGATCACCATTGACGGCCTCTTTTATTATCAGCGGACTGATATTATTAAGCCTTTCAGCAAACGCAGGCGTAAATGATCCCGGCATATGCTGCACAATAATAATGGGGGTTTTAAACGTAGCAGGTAGCGCCTTAAACAAAACCTGCAAAGCTGCAGGGCCACCGGTGGAAGTACCAATAATAATGAGCTCAGTTTTCGATAAATCCGCCTTAGTCGTCGATTGAGTCAATATCGGCTTACTAGCGCGTGTTTGATTACGCGCAACACCGGCGATTTTATCGGTTAACAAACGCTTTATTTGCGCAGAATCAGTGGCAATATCTTCGAAATTTTTAGGTAAAAAATCCAGAGCGCCCGCATCTAAAGCATCTAGGGTAACTCTTGCTCCCTCAAAGGTAAGGGACGAAAACATCAACACAGGCACGGGGCGCTGCAACATGATCGTCTTTACAGCAGTAATGCCATCCATGACAGGCATTTCATAATCCATCGTAATGACATCGGGCTTCAGTAATTCATTTTTCTCTATCGCCTCGCGGCCATTAGTGGCGACACCAACCACCTCCATACGGCCATCACTATTAATAATGTCAGACACCCGTCGTCGAAAAAAACCTGAATCATCGACTACTAATACCCGAATCGTCATAGTAAGCCTTAATTATTATGCTGCACTGGATTGACGGGTCGCGTAGCGACTTAACATGCTCGGAATATCTAAAATCAAAGCAATACGGCCATCACCAGTAACCGTCGCACCTGCCACTCCCGCAGTACCGTGTAACATTTTACCAAGTGATTTAATTACCACTTCTTCTTGACCTATTAACTGGTCAACAACGAAACCAACACGACGATTACCCACAGAAACAACAACAACATGGGCAGAATCATCAAGATTACTGGAATGATCTCCCTTAACCAGCCAACGCTTTAAATAAAACAGTGGGATTGGTTTTTCTCGAACAATAACCACTTCTTGTCCATCGACAATATTGGTCTGAGTTAAATCTAAGTGGAAAATTTCATTAACATTGACCAAAGGAAAAGCAAATGCTTGATTTTTTAGCATGACCATCAAGGTCGGCATAATTGCTAGTGTTAATGGCACCTTGATGCAAATACTGGTTCCTTTGCCCATTTGTGACGTAATACTTATGGTACCGTTCAATTGATTAATTTTCGTTTTAACGACATCCATACCAACACCACGCCCTGACACATCAGAAATCACGTCTTTAGTTGAAAAGCCAGGGGCAAAGATTAAATTAAAGCACTCGCTTTCTGTTAAACGATCAGCGGCATCTTGATCCATGACGCCTTTTTCTACGGCCTTCCGTCGCAATACATTCGCGTCCATGCCACCGCCATCATCCTGAATCGTCAGCAGAATATGATCCCCTTCCTGTTCTGCGGATAAGACGACAGTGCCAACACGATTTTTACCCGACTGTTCCCGCTCACCAGGCATTTCTATCCCATGATCCACGGCATTACGCACTAAGTGGACTAACGGATCAGCCAATGCTTCTACTAAGTTTTTATCTAAATCGGTTTCTTCGCCGCGTAATTCTAAATTAATTTCTTTTTTCAATTGTCGTGCTAAGTCACGAACAACTCGTGGAAAACGGCCAAAAACTTTCTTGATTGGCTGCATTCGCGTTTTCATTACAGATGCTTGTAAATCACCAGTAACCACATCCAAATTAGCGATCTCTTTCGCCATTGATTCATTAGTGCTTTTTAAGCCTAAACGCACTAATCGGTTACGCACCAAAACCAACTCACCAACCATATTCATAATGTCGTCGAGACGTTTAGTATCAACACGAACCGTGGCCTCAGCTTGTATTGCCTCTTTATTTTCAACTTTCTTAACCTCGGGGGAGGCTACCGATTCGACCTTAGTCGGCTCTGCTTTTGCCGCAGATTTCGCCGCCTTAGAGGGGACTGACGCTTTTGCCACTGTGGCTGGTTTAACCGGCTCGGCAGGTTTTTCTGCGCTGCTAGCGACTCCTCTTTCCGGTGCGAATGCGTGTTTGCCTTTGCCATGCAATCTATCGAGTAATTCCTCAAATTCCGAATCACTGATTAACTCATTGCTACCGCTTGCTAACGACTCATCTAATGACGAAATATCAACAGCACTTACTGCTTTAGACGGCGTACTGGCCTTAATCTCACTGGCCGTACCTTTCACCTTCCCTTTACCATGAATTTGATCAAGTAAAGCCTCAAATTCATCTTCCGTTATTTCATCATCTGATGCCAACGTACTAACGGGTCCGTTCATATCGAACACATCATCATCGCCTGCAACGGCTTGCGGTGATGATGCGGAATTTGGCTCAGCAGCCTGACTGCGTTCTTCATCTAGCGCATCTAATAAAAGTTCAAATTCATCATCCGTAATATCGTTATTATCAACAGCAAGCGTTTCAACTTCGAGGTCATCTTTTACAGCACTCTCCACGCCTTCAGCGGCTGGCTCTTCAACCTCGGTAACAACTTGGTCTTGCGATGCTGGCTTAGCTAAATGATGTAGACGCTCAATAATAGCGGGGTCGGCATCTTCTGGCGCAGCGCCAGAACGCACACGTTCAAACATTTCATTAATAGAATCGAGTGCTTGCAGCACAACATCCATTAAATCAGGATTAACCTGACGGTGACCATTTCGTAACGTGTCAAATACGTTTTCTGCAGCATGACAGCAATCGACCAAGGGATTTAACTGTAAAAACCCTGCGCCGCCTTTCACTGTATGAAAGCCTCTAAAAATAGCATTCAGAAGATCTTTATCATCTGGGCGTTGTTCGAGATCAACGAGTTGTTCTGAGAGCAATTCTAGAATCTCACCCGCCTCAACGAGAAAATCCTGAAGGATTTCTTCATCTGCATCGAAACTCATCCGTTTGCTCCTTTAAAAACCAAGACTGGACAATAGATCATCAACATCATCCTGGCTGTTAACTACATCGTTACTGGATTTATTAATTTGTGGACCTTCCGCGCGTATATTGTCACTTGCGTCGGAAGCTTCCACTATCTCATTAAGATCATGTTTAATACCCGTGATTTCGTCCACTTGCCCGGCCATTAATACTAGACTGAGTAGCCGATCTTCTACATCTTTGATTAGAGTCGTTACCTTATGTATTACTTGTCCAGTCAGATCCTGAAAATCTTGAGCTAAGACAATTTCAGAAAATTGCCTCTGAATTTGCTGTGATTTATCGATGCTTTCACCCAAAAATTCATTCACGTCTTTACTTAATGCTCGAAACTCAGCGGGCGTTAATTCTTTATTTAAAAAACGCCGCCATTGTCCCGATAATATTTTTGCTCGATCATGAATAGCGGCAGCTAAAGGCATCCCTGCATCAACCAAATCCATGGTTCTATTAGCGGATTTGTCGGTCATTTCTAATACATACGCGAGCTTATCGGTTGTATCTTCAATGTCAGAGCCAGCGCCAACAGAGTCTACATTAAGGTTTTTAATCGACTCATGTAGCGCTCGTGTTAGACGCCCAATTTCGTTATACAGAGTGCGATCGCGAACCTCGTTAAGGCTGTTCACGAGCGCCACGGCCTTACCGACATCACCCTGCTCTAATTGCAGCAGCATGTCCTCAGCGAGCACTCTGATTTCTGAGCCGACTTTACTGTTAGCAGCTCTTAGGCTTTTGTCACTCATTGACTAACCTTCTTGTTTAGCCTTCGACCCGTTCGAAAATCTTATCGATTTTCTCCTTTAGAACCGCCGCAGTAAAAGGCTTAACAACATAGCCGTTCACCCCTGCTTGAGCAGCCGCAACAATCTGATCACGTTTTGCCTCTGCGGTAACCATAAGAACCGGCAGGCTCTTAAGACGGTCGTCTGCACGGACATGCTTCAACAGATCAAGACCTGTCATGCCTGGCATATTCCAATCCGTTACCAGAAAGTCAAAATCGCCATTCTGTAACATAGGTAGCGCTGTCGTACCATCGTCCGCTTCTTGTGTATTGGTAAAGCCCAAATCACGTAGAAGATTTTTCACGATGCGTCTCATCGTAGAGAAGTCATCGACGATAAGAATTTTCATATTTTTGTTCAAAACGACCTCCAATAATCGACTTTAATATTCCCAGTCGTTCCTAAAACTTAGTGTAGACCGAGTTACCGCTTTATCCAGCAACACGCCATAAGGAGTGCAATATTTATTAGCGGGTAAGCCAATCACCCAAGCGCGAGCGTAGACGATGAGTCGCTTGACTGTGTAATTGGCTAACGCGCGACTCACTGACGCCCAGTACAGCGCCGATTTCTTTGAGATTAAGCTCCTCGTCGTAGTAGAGAGCAAGAATCAGTTGTTCGCGCTCAGGAAGCCCCTTGATGGCCTCAGCGAGCTGAGCTTGGAAGGCATCTCGTTCGATACCGGCAAATGGATTGGGGGCTGTTTCGTTGAAAACGTCGAAGCCATTCTCACTTTTTTCGGCAACTTCTTCATAACTAAACAATCGACAACCGGCGCTGTCGCGCAAAATACTGTGGTATTCATCTTGGCTAATACCAAGAAATGCAGCCACTTCGCTGTCATCCGCATCACGGCCTTTTTCACTTTCAATGTGCTTAATGGCATCGGTAATACGCCGCGCATTGCGATGCACTGAACGAGGTGCCCAGTCGCCACGACGAATTTCGTCCAGCATGGCACCACGAATACGAATACCGGCATAGGTTTCGAAACTCGCACCTTTACCGCCATCGTATTTCCGCGATGCGTCCAACAAGCCGATCATGCCGGCTTGAATAAGATCATCCACTTGCACGCTATCGGGTAAGCGTCCCATCATGTGATGGGCAATACGCTTTACCAGCCCTGCGTGTTCACGAACCAATTGATCGAAATTGTTTTTTTGAACGTCAGAGTACACCAGACAACTACCCGCAGACATTGATTAGGCCTCAACTTCCTGAAGCAGCCGGTCGACAAAAAACTCTAAATGCCCACGTGGCGTAGACGGCAGCGGCCAAGCATCGACTTTTTTAGCTAAGGCTCTAAACGCCGTTGACGCTTTAGAGCGCGGATACACATCCACCACCGCTTTTTGCCGTTGCACCGCGCGACGAACCGCATCATCCATAGGGATAGCACCGACGTATTGCATAGCAACTTCTAAAAAGCGATCGGTAACCTTAGTGAGTTTTTGGAATAGCGCTTGCCCTTCTTGCGGCGTACGTACCATATTCGCCACCATACGGAAGCGAAATACACCGTAGTCGCGATTCAACAATTTAATTTGTGCATACGCATCAGTAATTGACGTTGGTTCATCGGTTACCACCACCAGCACCTCTTGAGCTGCACGCACAAAACTCATGACCGAATCCGAAATTCCCGCAGCGGTATCAACAATCAGTACGTCAAGGTCATCGCCAATGTCACTGAATGCTTGAATTAAACCAGCATGTTCCATCGCATTTAATTGCGACAGTTTTTGTGTCCCGGAGGAAGCCGGTACAATACGAATGCCCGCCGGACCTTTAACCATAACTTCGCGTAAATTACATTCGCCTTGCAGTACATTCTCAATGGTTTTATTGGACGAAATACCCAATAAAATATCAATGTTCGCCAAACCTAAATCGGCGTCGAGTACCACAACCCGTCGCCCCATTTCGGCCAATGCAATTGCGAGGTTAACGGAGATGTTGCTTTTACCCACACCGCCCTTACCACCAGTAACGGCGATCACTTGAACTGGGTGCCTTGCCATCGTGTTTTATACTCCGTGTTGAAAGCTGGTTTGCTGCGTCGCCATATTCATGGCTTCGGCTGCCTGCCAACGAGTTCTGGCCATGCGGGCCATTTGCTCAGCTAAATTCACCAATCTCATCGCATCGGGATAATGCAAATCATCTGGAATGTGCGGGCCATCGGTAACAAGCGTGACCGGTAAGTGCCCTAATGCAGCGATACTCATGCCCGGCCCGAGCGAAAAACATTCATCTAGCTTAGTGAAAATGCAGCCGCTTAAACCGGCAGCTTTAAAATGTTCGAAATTCTCTTGTAAGCAGCGGCCTTGACTCGTCAAAGGCAGTACTAATAATTTACTTAAACCTACCCCAGCCTGTTTAAGCATAGACAACTGCACAGAAAAGTGTGGATCTTGACTGCCCAATCCTGCGCTATCGACTAAAACTAATTTCTTATCACGCAGTGCATGCAGTGTTTTGGCGAGATCACCACCTTGGGTCACCACACGCATCTCTACGCCGAGAATACGAGAGAAGGCTTTTAGCTGGTCATGTGCGGCTACGCGGTAATTATCAAGCGTTACGAATGCTACCGACTTAGCGCCATGACGCATCACAAACTGAGCGGCTATTTTGCCGATGGTGGTAGTCTTACCTGCGCCGGTAGGGCCGACTAACGCAATGCGTCCTCCGCGTTCCAGTATGCCCTGCGGCGCAACCGGTAAGTCGGCAGCGATCTGTCTCAATGCCGCTTTCCAAGCATCGTCCATTGCCACATCAGCAGCACAACTACTGGCAATACGATCGGCCCATGCCGGTTCAATACCCATATCCTGACAGCGCTGCCACAATTGCGACTGCTGCCAAGTTAACGGACGACGAGTATCCCAAGCACTGCCTTGGTGACTCACCATCCAATCTTTTAATTCACGTAACTCACCCTGCATCTCTTGCAAACGGCTGTTATATACGTGCGAGCCATCGTCATTCTTCGCCGTCATTGGCTTAGCCGTTGCCACCTGCGCAGCCATGTCTTTTTCCGCTGCTGTTTGTCCTGCAGGCTGAGCGCTTGGGCGCAAGCCCGCCAAAGCATCACGAATACCATCGCGGCTAGTCAGATCGCTCTGTTCAGCAAACGCGACACGATCGGCAGTACGTTGACGCTGAAGCTCCGCTTGGCGAGTGGCCGTTTTTGCCGCTTCTAGCTCGCGCTGCAGGCGCAACTGGCGCTCAACCTCAGGATTACTCGAAGCCTCTTGGCCGCTCTGATAATCCAATGCCGCCACCACCTCAAACCCTTCGGCGATTTTCTTGCTCGACATAATCACCGCATCCGGCCCCAATTCTTGAGATACCAAACGCAGAGCCTGTTGCATGTTGGCCGCGACGAAACGTTTTACATTCATGTTACGCACTCACTACGATTTACCGCCAACCGAGGCGACAATGGTAATACTCTTGTTATCCGGTATTTCCTGATAAGCCAGAACATGCAGCTGCGGAATACTATTGCGAACAAATTGAGCCATGCTTGAGCGCAGTTGTGTTGTTACCAACAATACGGCGGCGCGTCCTGCCGCTTCCTGCCCTTGCACTGCTTCTGCCAATGATCGCTGCAACGTATCTGCCATGGTCGGTTCAAGTACCAAACCATACTGACTGCCCTGTTGAGCACTCTGTTGTAAGGTCTTAAGCAACAACTGTTCCAGACTTGGATCCAGCGTCATTACTGGCAGCTCATCCGCGTGGCCAAAGATGTTCTGGGTGATTAGACGTGCCAACGACAAACGCGCAGCCGTAGTCATAGCGGCGATATCTTGACTCTGTCCCTGATGATTCGCCAAGGACTCGGCGATAGAGCGCAAATCACGAATAGGCACTTGCTCACGCAGCAGATTTTGCAGTACGGCCAGCAACTGACTGATGCTCACCGTATTCGGCACCAACTCTTCCGCCAATTTTGGCGACTGTTTAGCCAGCATATCCACCAGGTGCTGCACATCCTCATGACCCAGTAGTTCGTGCGAGTGATTGCTGAGTTTTTGATTCAAATGCGTCGCCACCACGGTACTGGCATCGACCACGGTATACCCTAACGTTTGCGCTCGATCTTTTAGACTGGAATCAATCCAAAAGGCATCCAAACCAAAAGCCGGATCAACCGTCGGAATCCCATCAATTTTCCCGAACACCTGTCCAGGATTAATGGCGAGTTCGCGCTCTGGATGAATCTCAGCTTCCGCTATTGTCACCCCCATTAAGGTGATGCGATATTGATTAGGGGTTAAATCAAGGTTGTCGCGAATATGAACGGATGGCATTAAGAAGCCCATTTCTTGCGACAGCTTGCGGCGAACACCTTTAATCCGATTCAACAACTGACCGCCCTGGTTTTTATCGACCAGAGGGATTAACCGATAGCCCACTTCCAAACCAACACGATCAACCGGTTCCACGTCATCCCAACCCAGCTCTTTCACCTCTAGCTGTTTAATCGCCGCCTCGGCTTTCTCTTTCGGTGCCGCTAACGCATTTTTAGTATTGGCAGCAATTTCAGTTTCCGCTGACACCGACTGACCACGAATGCGTCTCACAATTTCATCACCCAGCTTGCCCCCTTCTTTCTTCCAATGAATGTAATAGGCAATGGCGGCAGAAATCGCCGCTGCGCTTAAAAATACCGTGTGCGGCATACCCGGTACTAAGCCCATCAATAAAACCACACCTGCCGACACACCCAAAGCGCGCGAAGAAGCAAACATTTGGCTAAATACCTGCTGCCCCATATCTTCATCGCCGCCGTTGCGCGTCACCATGATTGCCGTAGCAACCGATAACAATAGCGACGGAATTTGCGCGACCAAACCGTCACCAATAGCCAACAAGGTATACGCCGCCACCGCATCATTAAACGTGAGATTATGCTGCGCCATACCGATAGCAAAGCCACCAACAACGTTAATAATCAAAATCAAAATACCGGCAACGGCATCGCCTTTTACGAATTTACTAGCACCGTCCATCGCACCATAAAAATCAGCTTCCGCCGCCACATCGGCACGGCGTATCTTCGCCTGATCGGCATCAATAAGCCCAGCGTTTAAATCCGCATCAATCGCCATTTGCTTACCCGGCATCGCATCTAAGGTAAACCGCGCCGTGACTTCTGAAACACGGCCGGCACCCTTAGTCACCACCACGAAGTTAATGATCATTAAAATCGCGAACACCACCAAACCAACCGCATAATTACCGCCGATGAGCACCTCACCAAACGCCTCAATCACCTTACCGGCAGAATCCCCACCTTCATGGCCGTACAACAACACCACGCGAGTAGACGCCACGTTTAACGCAAGACGAAGTAATGTCGCTATCAGCAAGATCGTCGGGAAAATGGCGAAATCGAGGGGACGACGCGCATACACACTGACCAGTAACACCACGATAGACAGCGCGATATTGAAGGTAAAAAAGGCATCCAACAAAAACGGTGGCAATGGCAATGTCATCATGCCCAGCAGGATGAGCACCATGATAGGAATGCTCAAATTACCGCTGGCTAATATCGCACCGACACTTTTAAACTGGCCTAATACGGCGGCTCTGGAGGCTGTTGCCATTATTGATTCCGTCAAAAAACTATCACTGATTAGAGCTATAGCAAGAAGCCTTCCTGTTTTGAATTTTTGACTGGAATATTTTATTTGCGGGGTTGGTTTGTACGGGGTTTTTCGCTTGGATTTGTAGCTGGTAGCTTGTATCGGCTGGCGCAGGCTGGCTTTTATTATTGCGGCTGACACCGCGTTTTTCTTTTCCCGGGGGCATCCACCGCAGCCCCCTTTCTTGTGCTTTCAATCGGATAGATTATAAGGGTTCGTAGGAGCGAAACTTTTTCGCGAAAGCATTCAAAGTCAATTCGGCTCTTTATTTTGCAAAGCTTTCGCGAAAAAGTTTCGCTCCTACAAAAAATGTGCCTTTCGTTTGAATACCAAGTTGCAGATATTGCTAGGCAGCTATTGTTTTCCGCTCGAGGATTGGAAGGCGCCTACCCCTTTGGCTCGGGATCCACTCGCAAATCCCGTGGTATCGGCATATCTGGTTTCTTCTTCGGTTTTTGCCCTTTGCCTTTAATAAACATATCCATTTGATAGATGTACGCCAGCACCTGAGCGACGGCAACGTACAAACCTTCAGGGATTTCTTCGCCGATTTTACCATGAGTAAACAAGGCACGCGCCAGCGGTGGTGCTTGCATTTGTGGAATATTATTTTCTTTGGCGACGTCACGAATGCGCATGGCGACTTCGTCGCTACCTTTCGCGACCAGTAAGGGTGCGCCCATGCTATCGGCTTGGTACTTTAACGCAACGGCGAAGTGTGTTGGGTTGGTGATGACAACATCCGCTTCTGGTACATCAGCCATCATGCGGCGGTTAGCCATTTCACGTTGTAATTGCCGTATTTTGCTTTTAACTTCTGGTTTACCTTCAGACTCTTTGTATTCGTCTTTAATTTCTTGCATGGTCATACGCAATTTTTTGGTATGGCTATATATCTGCCAAGGCACATCGGCAACCGCAATAATTAAAGTTGATAAACACAGGAAGAAAACGCTCCATAAAATAATTTCCAGCGTTCCACCAATCGCTGGCCGTAATGCTTGATGCTGCAAGCTCATCGCCGCATCAAAATAAAAAGTAAACACCAACCAAGCAACCGTGCCAACAACGCCTACTTTAGCCCATGCTTTAATCAATTCGACCAAAGAGTTCGCCGAGAACATACGCTTTAATCCACTAAAGGGATTCAGTCGATTCATTTTTGGCGCAAGGGCTTTGGTCGAAAACAACCAACCACCAACACTCAGAGGACCCGCAAAAGCAGCAACAACAACAATGATTAACCAAGGCGCCAAGGCACCGGAAGCTTCTAGAATTGACGCATTAAGATGGGCGGACATACTGCCTAAATCGTAAATGACTTCACGCTCAAACGAGAAACCCATTTTCGCAACCCGTATGGCACGTTCCGATATCCACGGCCCGAGAGCAAGCAACCCAGCCGCACCGGCAACCAATACCATGGTTGTACTCAATTCTTTTGATCGCGGAACCTGACCTTCTTCTCTTGATTTCTCGAGTTTTCTGGCGGTGGGTTCCTCGGTTTTTTCCTGACTAGTATCTTCTGCCATAATAGCTCCGCTACATTACCGTCAGTTTTTTAATAAATTCGAACAAGGTATCCATATATAAATGGAAGCCAACTGCCATTTCACCGATATTAATCCAGATAATAAAAATACCCACAATCATAGTAACCGGAAAACCTAGTGCAAAAATGTTCAACTGTGGCGCCGCACGCGTCATCACACCAAACGCCAAGTTAACGATAAGTAGAGCGGCGATTGCCGGCAACGCGATAACGGTTGCAGCCGCAAACATCCAGCCACTCCACGTTATCAATAGCCCCCACTGTTCGACCGAAAAGCCATCGAAACCGATAGGAATAGTACGAAAACTATCAATCAGTATTTCAATCAGCACTAAATGTCCATTAAGTGCTAGAAATACTAAACTCACCATAAACAAAAACCATTGCGAAACAACGACCACCGACGCCCCCTGGCTAGGATCGACAGTAGTGGCAATACCTAAACCGGTTTGCATTGCGATTAACTGCCCAGCAATAACAAACACTTGGGTCAGCAATTCCACGGCAAAACCTAGCGCAATTCCGATCAATATTTGCTGAGCAATAATAATGATAGAAGCAAGAGAAAGCGCATCGACCTTAACAAATGGTGGTAATACAGGCACAACAACAAAGGTAATGGTAATCGCCAGCAACAAGCGAATGCGCTGCGGCACCATGCGCGTACCAATCAAAGGCATGACCATCAATAACCCGGCGATACGAGCAAAAGGAAAAATATAGCGCGCCATCCAATGGCTAACATCTAGAGCGGCTATTTCAAACATGAATATGCGCCATTAACCGATCAGGAAGGGAATGTTGAGATAAATATCTCGGGTATAATCTAATACTGCATTCACGGCCCATGGACCAAAAGCAATAATCGCTAACAAGGTCACAATTAAACGCGGTAAAAAACTCAAGGTTTGTTCGTTAATTTGCGTCGCGGCCTGAAACGTACTCACCACTAAACCAACAATAAGGCTAGGAACAATAATAACCATCACAATGGCTAATACTAAATACAAGGCATTAGTGAAGATGTCGCCAATCGCTGCTTCTGTCATAGCCCCTCCTATACGGTACCAAAACTGTTTGCGAGCGTACCCATAATGAGGGCCCAACCATCAATTAAAACAAATAGCATTATTTTAAATGGTAAGGAGATAATAATGGGCGACAACATCATCATCCCCATCGCCATCAGAATACTAGCAACCACTAAGTCGATGATTAAAAATGGAATAAATATTAAGAACCCTATTTGAAAGGCGGTTTTCAGCTCGCTGGTAATAAAGGCGGGTATCAGGATATGAATCGGTGTTTCTTCTGGTGTCGCAATATCTTGCCGACCACTAATACGCATAAATAACTGCAAATCGGTTTCGCGTGTCTGTGCCAACATAAACTCATGTACAGGAATAATAGCTCGTTCCAATGCTACTTGTGGTGTTATATTTTCAGCCAAATATGGCTGCACGGCTTCGACATTAATCACACGAAAAACCGGCATCATAATAAACAAAGTCAAAAATAAGGATAAGCCTAACAACACTTGATTCGATGGCGTCTGCTGTAAGCCTATGGCTTGACGTAATATGGCCATCACTACAATAATTCGGGTAAACGACGTCATCATAATAAGTAATGACGGTAACACCGACAACAAGGTCATAATGGCTAATATTTGAATCGTGACGGTATATTCACCACCGGTATCCGTGGTTTTATACACAACCGCAGGAATACCTAACATGCCACCCGTACCACTAGTAGAACCACTTCCAATAATGCTGGCGGCATCGGCAGCCCAACCCAAGGTCGGCATAGCGAGTAAAAATACGGGCAGCCACCAGCCTAATGCTTTTCTTATTGTCATTTACGTATAGCCATTTTTAATACATCAGCAAAGTTTTTACTGCTATGGGTTGTTGATGTGTCGAGTTTTTCAGTTAATGTCGCCAGAGTGGTAATTTGCTGCGGTGTAATACCGACCACAATCTGCTGATCTCCAACCTCAATGACTGCGATCTTTTCTTTTAATCCCAAAGGCAGTGTGGCGAGCAAACGAATCTGTGAGTTGCTCTGAGAAAACTGCCCTGCTTTAGTTTTATTAACCAACCAAGCAAGAAGTAGAATAAGCCCAACGATCACCGCCAAAAACAAGGCTACTTTTCCGGCGCTAGCCATTGGATTAACCGCCAGCATTGGCTTAGCCCTTGCTGTTTCAGTCGCCATATTCGGCGCCGTTTGATCAAGAATAGGAGCTGGTTCAATAATGTTGGCATCGACAATAGCTGTACTTTCTTCTGCATTAACTCCAACAGTTAAAAGCATAAAAAAGGCTGTTAGTAAGGTTTTAGCGCAAGCGCTGAATACGTTCACTCTGACTCACCACATCCGTTAGGCGGATACCAAATTTATCGTTAACCATCACAACTTCACCATGGGCGATGAGAGTACCGTTGACTAATACATCTAATGGTTCACCGGCTAAGCGGTCGAGCTCTACAACTGAGCCTTGGTTTAATTGCAATAAATTACGAATCGGAATTTGCGTCGATCCCACTTCCATAGAAATACGCACAGGAATATCAAGAATAACGTCTAATTCAGGGCCACCTTCCGGCTGTACCTTCGGCACACTTTCATCTTCCAATTCATCGAGTTCCATTTGACGTACATTCTTTTTAGGCGCCGTTGCTGTTGCCATAATCTCATCTGGATCATCACCAATCACATCGTCGCCTGATTCTTCCATTGCGGCTGCCCATTCGTCCGCCAAGGCTTGATCATCACCTGCCGCTTCGCTAACACCTTCAGCAACCGAGTCAGCCAACGCTTGAGGATCAAGCTCTTCGGCTTCTTCGGGGGCTTTATTTTGCTCTTTATCGTCGCTCATCAAGATCTCCTATCAGCGTTTTCTTGGCTGTAACTGGCCAATGATTTTCACCGCCAGATTTTCATTCGATATACCCATTTTCCCACGAAAGACAGGCACACCATTCGCTTGCAAAATAAAATGTTCAGGCATCTCAATCGGGATAACATCGCCGGCCTTTAATTTCGCAACCTCACGTAAACTAATTTCACGTTCGACTAAAGTACCGTGAATAGGTACCCGCGCTTCCAAAATATCTTCGCGCAGCGAGTGCAGCCAACGTTCATCAACATCGTCGATATCACTTTGCACACCGGCATCAAGCACTTCACGTATTGGTTCAATCATTGAATACGGAATGGTTAAATGTAGATCACCGCCGCCGCCATCCAATTCAATATGAAAAGTACTAACAACCACAACTTCACTCGGGCTTACAATGTTGGCCATTGACGGATTAACTTCAGACCCGACATACTCAAATTCCAACTTCATAATGGGTGCCCAAGCTTCCATCATGTCGTTAAAAATTTGGCTTAACACGAGCTGTACAACACGTACTTCCGTCGGCGTGAATTCACGGCCTTCAATTTTAGCGTGACGACCATCTCCACCAAAAAAGTTATCAACCAATTTAAAAACCAGTTTGGCATCCATAATAAATAACGCGGTACCGCGCAATGGACGCATTTTTACTAGATTTAGACTGGTAGGAACGTAAAGCGTATGGATATACTCACCAAATTTCATAATTTGTACGCCACCCGATGCAACATCGGCACTGCGGCGTAAAAAGTTAAACATACTAATGCGGGTATACCGCGCAAAACGCTCATTAATCATTTCTAGTGTTGGCATACGACCGCGAACAATGCGGTCGTTACTGGTCAAATCGTACGATTTAACACCCGCCGCATCGATGTCTTCTTCCGGCCCTATATCGCCATCATCAACACCATGCAATAACGCATCAATTTCGTCTTGCGACAGTAAATCTTGCACGATTTTTCCTACTGCATCACAAAATTAGTAAACAATACGGCTTCCACATCATCGGACCCTGCTTCACGCAGCATAATCTGTGCGAGTTCATTTTTTAACGTTTTTTGTAACGCTAAACGTCCGGAAGCCATACGCAGTTCTTCAAACGGTTGAGCACTAATAATTCGAATTATTTCATTGCGAATCATAGGTTCGTGCAATGTCAAAGCATCCGCGACGGATTGATGACGCGTCATTATTTCGATGCTCACCTGCAAAAACCGCTGACGAGTACCGACTTGAAAGCTAATGACAAATTCTGGCTTTAAAATTACATACTGAGCTGGTTCCGCAGGCGCTTCTTCAACCACCTCAGCAGTTGCCTCACCGTCGGCAGCAACGTCATCCTCACCACCCAGTAAGAAGAAGGCCGCCCCACCACCTAAGGCAGCTAAAATAACCAGTGCCAGCACTATGATAAGAATCCTCTTTTTCTTACTGCTCTTTGGTGGCTCTTCTGGCGCTGCACCACCTTCGAGTTTTAAATCTTGTTCCGCTGCCATATCACCGAATCTCCTGTCCTATAGTCAAAATAGCAAAGGTTGTGCCATGTATTTTCGTCAAAAATTGGTCATCAACACATGCACGACATGCACGCTGTTGTTAGTTTAGAAGGTTCTGGGTTAACTGCTGGAAATGAGATCAATCGACTTAGCAGGGAAGGTCAACATCCCCATCTAATAAAAAACCCGAGCATCCGTTGTTGAGCTCAGGCAGACATCATATGACTAAGTATGGGCATTGCGACTTAAATAGCCGATCAGTTTAGGCAAATGTGTCGAGTAGGTTATGAGTTTCTTTAACAACAGGACTATTTATCTCTTCGGCGTCGTCAGTCGCTGACCACTCGCCCTCGCTATCCGATGGGCTGTTGCCATTAAACTGATCTCCAGTATTTCCGCCCGACGCTTGCTCACTGACATCAAACTGAGCAAGTGTTAGACCTTGGCCCTGCAAAGCATCACGTAAACGATGAGAGTTTGCTTCTAAAACCTCTCTTACTTGATGGTTTTGCGCATGCACCTGCACGGTCGCCTGATCGTGCATCACTTGTAATTTGATTTCTAAACTACCTAACTCTGGCGGATCCAACTGGATTCGGGCATGGTGAATATTGTCCGCTACCATAGTGGCTATACGAGCGCCAAGCGCTCCTCCCCACTCGCGACGATCTTGGCCAAACTCCAAACGCTCTCGCAGTTGTGTTTGCAAACGCTCATTCATGGATTTCAATTCAACGTCAGCGGACAACTCAACGTCAGCGGTATCCGCTACGGCTTCGGCGTCAACCGCAGCAGCGGGCAACTGAGCAGCATTAATCGCTGCTGCAAGGGCACTTTGTGGAGTATTGATGGCAGCAGGCGATTGCGCCAGTAAAGATGACATATAGCCGTCATCATTAGCCTCTACCTGCCAAGAGGTTTCAAGAGTAATGGATTGTGCATCGGCATGACGGCCTTGCAGCCCTTCTTTTAACGCACTTTGGCGCATGGCCGCTAATGGATCCGATAAGTCAATTGTAGGCTGGTCAGCTAGCCATGGTTGCCCCGCATAAAGCAATGCAATGCCCGTCAGACCATCCATTAGCTCATCATCTGATCCTCCAGAATGTAATGCATCTTGCAATAACGCATTATCGAAAGAGGCCGTTTGATTAAAAGAGCTAGGGACATAACGAATGGATGGCGGAGTCTCGATTTGCATCATTAATAATTCAGCATCGCCCGTTAACGCCAAACCAGCGGCCTCTGCAGTATCCATTGTTAACGGCAAATTTTGGCCGTCGGTTAGTGTCGTTGGCAATAGACTTTTGCCGCTTAACTGCGACATTACGGAGGCAAAATCACCTTCGCCATCTGTCTGTGGTGCGCCTTGTAGCCCTTGAGGCTGTAGGCCACCACTTGATGACATCAGCAAATTAGCTAATGGATTTGAAGGTGCAGTTGAGTTCATCCCAGTCTCCAGTGTGTCGAGGATATTCCTACAAAAGCAAAGGCTGGGCCAATATTAAATTCAGGTTAAGAATGTAAGGCGAGAAGATCGCGACGGGCTGTTTGATACGTCGTTTCTAGCAATTCGATAGACGCTTGCAGCCCTTCCAATTGACCATGGTAAGCGGCATTTTCGATGGTTTGTGCTAGCTTAGCCAAACCCAGTGCACACACATTACCACTGGCCCCTTTGAAGCTGTGCGTCGTCATGCGCAGTGCGGCCGCGTCTTGGTTTTCATAATGTGACCGGATCGCCAAGATTCGCTCATCGGCATCACGAATATAAATATTAATTAAATCATCGAACTCATCACCCATGATTTCTCGCAGTGTTGTAATCGCTTCAATATCTAGGGCATCCATCTTGTGTTCTCCTTTACCTGCGGCACTAGGAAGCAGACTGATTTTGTGGCCACTGAATAACGGCTTCCACTATGTTACCTGAACCCTGAAATTGCAGCGACTCGCAAATTTTTCCTAACAAAGGAATACCACGTCCGCTATAGATTCCTGATTGGTTATCGAGTAACTCAGCATTCATTGCGCGATAATCAAATCCATCACCACTATCAATCAGACGTAAGATTAATGTCCCAGTACGACCATTCCCTTTATGAAGCATTTCAATACGAATATTCCCTTCATCTAACTCATTCAAACGTTGCTCACGCAATCGGTAGTACTCCATAAAGCCGCCGGCGGAACCTTTCAATGTTGAACTTAAACCGAGCACGCCATGCTCAAAAGCGTTGGAAAATAATTCTGCCATCACGGTATACAATTGCCCGCCCATAGCGCGCAATCCCGGCACTTCCATCATCACATGATTCATTAAGGGAACTGGATTAAAATGGCGTAAACTTTGCGGACCTAATTCATAATTCATTTGCCAATCAATGGGCCCTGCGACAGGTCCTGCAGTTTGTGCAACGTCGACCTCTTCTGGCAGCGTATCGTCCACCATACGCAACTCAAGCAAAGTGGTATCGTCATCGCGCTCAGCATCACCAACATAACGGGTTACCCGAGATAGAATTTCATCAAACACTGCGCTCGGCTGATCAACATCGTCAAATATAGCGCGCAAGGCATCTTGACCAAATAATTCTCCCACCGAATTGCGGGATTCAATAATACCGTCCGACCATAAAAATAAACGGTCGCTATCGGTCATTGGCAAACACGTCATACTGTCACTGAATTTTTCGTTACTGAGTACACCCAACGGTAGATGAGTTGACGACAATGTTTCGACCGTCTTACCATCGGCGCGCAATAAATAACAATCAGGAATGCCTCCCATCCATACGCTAACCGACTGTCGATCTACCGCGAGGTCAACCCCTGCGGCACAACAAAAAAAACCAACGGGTAAAATACCCTTCAGCTTCAAATTCATTTCACGCATCACATCGGCTAAAGCAAAGCCTTTTGCTGTCATACCGTAAAATATTTCAGCCAAGGGCATAGCGCCAATCGCCGCTGGTAAACCATGCCCGGTAAAATCGCCTAGCAGCACATGCATACCACCATCAGGCTTACGAGCAGCAAGAACAACATCACCATTAAATACCGCCAAAGGCGATAACATATAACGAATATTAGGGGCATTAAGACAGCCCGCATGGGCCACATTATCGTACACGGCCTTTGCTACGTGCTGTTCTTGCAGCATATGCTCATTACTTTTGGCAATAGTATCGCGCTGATTACGCAACGTTCTGTGCATCTCGCACATGCGATGAAAAGAATTGATTTTTGCTTGCAGAATGATGTGATTATATGGCTTGCTAAGAAAATCGTCGCCACCACATTCCAAGCAATCCGCCAGACTTTGCGCATCCGTGAGAGAAGTTAAAAAAATAACAGGAACAAAATCGTCTCCTGCGATTGCTTTTATTTTAAGCGTTGCCTCTTTGCCGCTTAGGCCTGGCATCATCACATCCATTAAAATAATGTCTGGTTTGTGCTCTAAATACACGGCAACCGCTTCAGTACCGTTTTTAGCCTCAAGTACTGTATTTCCTTGGTTGCGGATAACTCGAGATAGCACCATGCGGTCAATCTCATTGTCATCCGCAATCAGTACTTTAATGGCTTCCATGTCGAGGACTTCTTACTGAATGATGAATAATTGCTCAAAGTTAGAAATCGTCAAAATTTTCCGAATATCGTCATTACAGTTGGTTAGGCGAATATCCGCTTGATCGCCACCGGCATAATCGCGTAGTAGCAACAACATGCCTAAGGCTGAACTATCGAGATACGAAGCGCCTGACAAATCGACAATGTAGCTGTTCACATTCGAATCATTATGCTCATACGCATCACGAAATTCTTGATGGGCGCTGAAGTCGAAGCGCCCATGAATCTTTATTGTCAACTCACGGCCATTACTGGCAAGAGTAGCACTCACTGTCATTATGTATGCTCCCAAAATTACTTATCTTTGCTCACTTAGGTTTAGCACAAAGATTCGATTTGTCATGCTTCACTGTCTTGTTTAGCAAATGATCAGCAATTTGGGGCCGGGGGTGTGATTAACGTACGGGACGTATGGCTGCATTACGTGTTGCCCACTCATCGGCTTCGCGCTGTTGCTGACGATCTTGCTCGTGCTCAAATTCGTGCTCTAGTCGCTGGAGCAACTGTTGCATTGTTTGTACCTTGCCATGGAACTTTAAGTAGGCGTCGCGTGCTCGCTCAGTTTGAGCACGTAAACGTTTAAGTTGTTCTTGCTGTTGATTCAAGGCCGTTTCTATCTGATTGATAAAACCAAGGGTGTTATGAATCATGCCAGCACTGATTTGACCGCTACTAGGCGTGGCAATCTGTTTTTGATAATCGGCTGCGTACACGCTTAACTGTTGTTGACGCTCTTCTTCAAGGCTTAATTTCTTTTGGCTATCACCCCAACGGCGCAGCGCTTCTTTTTCGTCCTTTTCTGCGAGTTCGAGAACGACAGCCAAACGACGAGCACGAGGATGACGATAGCTCACCCGCGTTTATCCGGGCTGGGGAAAAGTTCGTTAAGCGCAGACAAGCTTTCTTTAAGGCTAGAACCTTCTTTCAAGCCCTGACGCAACATGGCTTTAATGCGCGGTAAGCGTTCAATCGCCACATCCAGCACTTGATCTGAGCCGGGCTGATACGCACCCACGCTGACAAGATCCTGATTTTGCCGATGATGTGACATTAACCGTTTACACAGTTGCGCTTTTTGTAGCCAAGACTCATCAACAATTTGCGGCATCACACGACTCACCGATGCTTCTACATCAATGGCTGGATAATGCCCTTCTTCTGCTAAGCGCCGCGACAAGACAATATGGCCATCAAGAATTGCACGGCTAGCATCGGCAATTGGATCCTGCATATCATCGCCTTCGCTTAGTACGGTATAAAATGCCGTAATTGAGCCACCACCTTCTTGGCCATTACCGGTTCGCTCTACGAGTTTAGGCAATTTGTTAAATACCGATGGTGGATAACCTTTCGTTGCAGGCGGTTCACCCACGGCTAAAGCAATTTCACGCTGCGCTTGGGCATAACGTGTCAGAGAATCCATTAAAAGCAGGACGTTTTGGCCTTGATCACGAAAGAATTCGGCGATTGACGTGCAATAAGCCGCTGCACGTAAACGCATTAAAGGAGAATCATCTGCTGGGGAAGCAACAACAACGGCACGAGTTAAACCTTCAGGCCCGAGAATTTCATCAATAAATTCTTTTACTTCGCGGCCACGTTCACCGATCAAGCCGACGACAATGACATCGGCCGTGGTAAAGCGCGTCATCATGCCCAACAGTACGCTTTTACCGACACCACTACCGGCGAATAAACCGATACGCTGCCCACGACCAACGGTTAACAAGGAATTAATGGCGCGAATACCCACATCAAGTGGCTCACGTATTGGTGCGCGATGCAGAGGATTGATCGGACGCCCTTGCAAATGCCCATGTTCGATATCCACCAATGGCCCTTTGCTATCCAGCGGGCGACCAGCCCCATCAAGAACTCGCCCTAATAAAGAAAAGCCCACAGGCACATCGGCAGCGCCATTAAGTGGCCAGACTTTCGTACCAGGACGAAGTCCATCGACTTGTTCAATGGGCATTAGAAATACACGCTGATCGTCAAAACCGACGACTTCAGCTTCAATGTCACCGCCCTGTTGGCGCTCCACCCGACAACGGTCACCCACACGAACATCTAAGCCAACGGCTTCTAGGGTTAAGCCCACCATGCGAATTAAGCGTCCGGCAGTGCGTGGATGATAAAGCGCTTCGGGGCGAATATTGCGCCAGCGATCACTTAGGCTCATCACTAGGCTCCGACGATAATGAATGCGGATTTAATTCAATATTCTGGGCCTCTGACGGCGTCATGATTAAGTCGTTACTTTCGTCATTCGATGGAAAATCACTCGCGTGGGTCAACATGCGAGTGGTGATATCAAGCAATTGCTGCTGCATATGAGCGCTAACACTGTACTCAATTAACGAATGCTCGGACTCAACGCGACAATCACCCGCCGCTAAACTGGAATCGACCTCAAATGCTAAGGTGCGACCCATCTTATCCAATGCGGTCTGCAATAAAGCCGCATCTTTAGTCGACACTATGACACGACCATTTTTTTCACCACTTGGTAACGCCGCGAGAGCTGTATTCACATAGGTAAGGATAGATTGAGCGCCGAGACTTAATTCATGCTGTAAAACGTGCTGAGTCATCATAGCGATGAGTCCCGCTAGCACATCGGGTAACTCTCTATCGCGCAGTGCGACTTCTGTTTGTAATGTCGCCACCAACTTAGCAACGCGCGCGACTTCTGCTTCGACCGCGACTCGACCAGCCTCACGGCCGGCTTTTTCACCCGCCAATAGGCCATCTTTTTCGCCCTGAGAAAAACCTTCCGCATGACCTTTCTTTGAACCTTCGGCGTGGCCTTCATCAAAACCTTGATTAATTCCCTGCTGACGACCTTCAACTAAGCCTTGTTCAAGACCGGCATTGTAGGCTTCACGGCGAATCAGTTCGACTTCTTCTGCCGTGGGGTAATGATGACGCTCCTCAGCCTCAACGTTGAGTTTTTCTTCTGCTTCCGCTTCTGCTGCTTCGCTTTGTTCGCGCTCAACAACGTAAGCCGGTGGTTCCGTCCAAAAGGGTAAGCGCCACGGCTTAGCATGGTTTGCTTTATCAGCCGGAATCGGCGCATCGCGCTTTGACTCGGTCATACTACATCATGGCCTCGCCACCGCCGCCCAAAACAATCTCACCAGCATCCGCTAAGCGACGAGCAATGGTAAGGATTTCTTTCTGCGATGCTTCAACTTCACTGACTTTAACTGGACCTTTTGCTTCCAAATCGTCACGCAGTAATTCGGCAGCACGCTTCGACATATTCTTGAATATTTTTTCTTGCACCAGAGGATCCGCACCTTTTAATGCGACAACCAAAAGATCGGTCGATACTTCGCGCATCAAAGCCTGAATACCACGGTCGTCGATATCCACCAAATTGTCGAACACGAACATAAGATCCTGAATTTGCGTGCCCAAATCTTCATCCACTTCTTTAATCTGTTCGAGCAATTCGGCTGCAATGGTGCTATCCACAAAGTTGACGATATTGGCAGCCACTTTGACACCGCCTATCGTCGTTGTTTGCGAACCCGCCTTACCCGAGAACTGACGCTCTAGAATATCGTTTAATTCTTGCAATGCTGCGGGTTGCACCGCTTCTAATGCCGCTACCCGCATAATAATATCTAGACACACTTTCTCATTAAAATTGGAAAGGATTTCCGCCGACTGGTCGGCATCAAGATACGACACCACAATGGCCTGAATTTGCGGATGCTCATGGCGAATTAAATCGGCCACTTGACGTGGCTCCATCCATTTTAAGGAATCAAGCCCCGTGGTATTACCACCCAATAAAATACGATCAATTAACGCTCCGGCTTTATCGTTACCAAGGGCTTGCGTCAGCATATTACGGATATAGTCATCAGAGCCTAAGCCCATACCCGTTTGACCACTCACGGCATCTAAAAACTCAGCTACCACACTTTCGACTTGACTCTGATTAATATTTTTCAGCGTCGCCATCGCCGTACCCACACGTTGCACCTCTTTCGGCCCCATGTGCTTCAAAATTTCAGCCGCATCTTTTTCGCCCAATGTCATAAGCAAAATAGCGGCACGCTCAACACGGCTTAACTTTGCCAGTGCATTTTCAGGCATCGTATTCTCAGCCATTATTGTCGTTCACCCATCCAATCACCACTTGAGCTACCCGTGCAGGATCTTCGGCAATTAAACCTTTAAGTGCATCTAACTGGCGCTCGTAGCTTTCCGAAGCACCCGGCAATAAATATTCATCCATACCCGCCAGCGTGACACGATCATCATCCAATCCCGCTTCGGCATCTTCCAGATCATCCAATAGGCTAGTCTCATCATCACGACCTCTACTCGCGATACTTTTTACCGTTGGGCGAATTACTCCAAAAATCAACACTAGGATGAATAAACCCGCTAAAATCTGTTTTAAAACTTCCCAGAACCAAGGTTGAGTCCAGAAATCAGGCTCTCCGAGCGAGATTTCACCTGCCCCCATAAACGGCGAATTGATCACATTCACGCTATCGCCACGCGCGGCATTAAAACCAACCGTATCTTTGACTAATACTTCTAAGCGTTGCAAATCAGCATCGGTCCATGGTTGCAATACCATATCGCCATCCGCATTCATGATTTCTCGATCATTCACTACAACCGCAACGGTTAAACGCTGAATACGCCCAACCTGACTTTGTTTATAGCTCAACGTCCGATCCACTTCATAATTGCGCGTAGCCTCAGAGCGACGTTTACCCGAGTCACCAGCACCACCGGTGCCTGCACCTAAAGCCTGTTCAGGAGCCGTGGCTGCCGCTGGAGGTTGATTCGATAAAGCGCCCGGAATACCGCCAGCGCCCTTGCCACTATTTGACTCGTCAATTAATTTCTCGCTGCGCAGTGCAATTAAATCGGGATTAAATAACTCTTCGCTTTGCTCTTGGATAGTAAAATCAATATCCGCAGACACTTCTGCTTTATAGTTAGCCTCACCTAATACCGGTTTAAGAATATTATTAACCGCTTTAGTAATGCTTTCTTCAACCTTCTCTGAATATTCAAGCTGTCGAGTTGCCATCATTTCACCAGTATCTTCTGGTGCAATTTTCGATAATAAATTGCCTTTTTGATCAACAATGGATACGTCTGCACGGTCCATTTCACTCACCGACGATGCCACCAGATTCATAATAGCTTCAACCTGATCGTGCGATAAATCACCACCAGGATATAATTCTAAAAATACCGATGCTCTTGGCTTACGTTGATCACGTACAAACACAGATTGTTTAGGCAGTGCTAAATGCACACGTGCATTACGAACGCTTTTTACACTGGCAATTGTACGCGCCAACTCGCCCTCAAGGCCGCGGCGGTAACGTGCATTTTCAATAAACTGACTCGTACCTAATGTACTGTCTTTGTCCAGTACCTCTAACCCCACCGTTTTGTCATCAATTAAACTTGCAGCCGCTAACTTCATACGCGCATCGTGCAAATCACTGGCTTGCACCATTAATATTTGTGTGACTGGATCAATTTGAAAGGGAATATTTTCGCGCTGCAACACCTCGACAATATCTTGCGCATTATGATCTTGCATGCGATGAATCAGTGGTTTGTAAGTAGGTTCACGCGACCAGATAAAAATAGCCAACGCCAACGCTATGACCAAAGCAATACCACCGATAACAGCGGCTTGGCGAACAATATTTAATTTACCAAATCCCGCCATTAACGGATGGGAATCCGTACGAGCTTCGGCAGCAGTGGATGCAGATTTCGGTGATGCATCGCTGCTACTGTTAGCCTCGCTTCCCGCTCCCGCCATCGCTTGTGCTGGTACATTATCCATACATCAACCCATTAAACCGGCATATTCATGATGTCTTTATACGCTTCCACCAGTTTATTACGAACCTGAGTCATCGCTTGAAAAGACACGCTGGATTTTTGTAACGCAATCATGACTTCTGGTAAATCGATAGAAGCATCACCCTGCTCAAAACGAGTGGCCAAATTCCCAGCGACTTTTTGATTTTCGTTGACGTTATCAATCGCGTTTTTAAACATAGTCTGAAAATCAGGAACCGTATTATCGCCACTGACGTTCATACTATCGCCATTAATGCGATTCACATCCGCGATGCTTTGTGGGCGAGCCACAGAGTCGGAACGCATCATGCCTTCAACGCCACGACTGGCCGGTGCTGAAATAGACTGTTCGTGCTGCATGCGCAGCTGGTCTTTCACCTGACGCATCTGCATTAAAACGGAACTGACATCAACACGATCGATCATACTGCACCCCTCGTTGCCACACCGACACTACTGTAAGTTCATGATGGCGTATCATTATTTTTTGACACTTTCTGGCAGTTTTCATGCCCTTTATTCTGACATTGCAACTTGCTTGCCAGAATTAAGGGCAAAGGGAAGGAAGAAGGAAAGTTTAAAAGGAAGACACCATAGATTCGACATCAACGCCTTCATCACGTAAGCGCGCCACCTTGTAGCGTAAGGTTCGAGGACTAATGCCCAAACGATCAGCGGCCTCCTTACGACTTGGCTCTTCTTTTAATGCCTTGACGATAAGCTCGACTTCGCGAGTGCGTAAATCGCTACCCAACTCGCCCTCCTCCGCCGGTGAAACAACGCTGACAGGCATCTCATGCTGACGGTTTTTCGGCACGGGTGTCAGTATCAAATCGTTAGGATGTAATTGCGGCCCCGTTTGCATAATCAAGGCACGTTGAATGGTGTTGTCCAATTCACGAACATTACCCGGCCAACTGTGAGCGAGTATTTTTTGTTCAGTTTCTGGTAACAGTTTTGGCACTGGACGTTTCATTTTACCGGCATGATGAGTCAGTAAACGCTTGGCCAAAGGAATGATGTCTTCTCGACGCTCACGCAGCGGCAACCAATTCAATGGAAAGACGCTAAGGCGATAATATAAATCTTCGCGGAAATGCCCCTCCGCTACATAATCGGCTAAATCGCGGTTAGTGGTGGCTAAAATACGAACATCTAAATCCAGCGTTTTCTTACCGCCTAAGCGCTCAACCTGCCGTTCTTGAATTACCCGCAGCAATTTTGCCTGTAGGCTTAAATCCATTTCGGTAATTTCATCCAGCAACAACGTCCCGCCTTCAGCCTGTTCAAATTTACCGGGCATGGCATTGTAGGCTCCAGTAAATGCGCCTTTTTCATAACCAAACAGCATAGCTTCCAACATATTCTCAGGAATAGCTGCACAGTTAATGGCAATAAAAGGCTGGTGTTTACGACTGGATTGCTGATGAATATAACGGGCAAGTACTTCCTTACCTGTGCCACTCTCACCGCTGATTAATACTGTCGAATCAGTTTGCGCTACACGCTGCGCCAGCTGAAACAATTGCTGCGAGGACGCTGCTTCACATACGGGTTCAGACTCATCAACGTCTACCGACACATCTTGCGTAAAGGGCTTTAACAAGGCGTCCAATTCACGTAATTCAAACGGCTTCATCAGATAGTCATTAGCGCCCCGTTGCATTGCCTTAACCGCCTGACCAACATCGCCATAAGCCGTCATCAATAATACCGGCAACCAAGGATGCTGAGCCTTTATCTGATCCAGCAACTCTAAGCCATCCATCCCTGGCATATTGATATCCGACAGCACCAAATCCAATGTATGGCTGCGTAAAATTGCCATTGCCTCAATGCCATTCGGAGCTTCAAAAACTTCGTAACCCTTTAACATTAAGGTATCGACAATCGCTTCGCGCAAGCGCGGATCATCTTCTACAACCAGTAAACGCATGATCATTTCCTCCAGTAAAATCGACCGCTCATTAGTTGCCTAATAGGGGTAAAAAAAGTTCTGCAGAAACACCGCCCATCGGGCTATCCGCCAACAAAAATTCGCCGTGATGCGCACGCACTACCGCTTGAACAACCGCCAACCCTAATCCCGTGCCATTACTCTTAGTAGTAAAAAATGGCTCCATCATGCGCGCTTTTTGCTGCGGTTCTAAGCCTGGGCCGTTATCCATAATTTGGATACGTGCGCGCCCATCCGGGCTTGCTGTTAATACAATTCGGATGCGAATCGGGTGTTCACAAGACTCCAAAGCATTATTAATGAGATTCATCATGCTGCTGATTAAGGCATCGCGATTACAAATAAGGGACATTTCCTCAATGCGATTATCGACAACGCACTCAGCGCGATATTGGCTAAGGGGAATTTCCATCGCCGCCGTAACCCCCGCCATTAATTCAGCAAACGTTACTTCATCGTTCAATGGCGCTTCGCCGCGCGCGAAAATCAACATATCGCGCACTTGACTTTCGAGATGATGCAAACGCTCTTGCAGCTTGCCTGCGAACTTTAAGCGATGGGGAGCGGGTAAATCATTGGACGCGAGATGACCTGCATATAGGGTCGCAGCCGCTAACGGCGTACGAATTTGATGAGCCAATGACGCCACCATTTTGCCCATCGCCGACAAGCGTTCATGCTGGCTTAGCTGGGCTTGCAAGGCACGGGTTTCCGTCATATCGGTTAATAAAATTAACTGACCACGTTCGTTCAGCATCGCCGTGGTACGCAAACTCACGCGGCGACCGTCTACCAATGAAATTTCGTGGCCATCATCGCGGCGCGGTTTAAAACAGCGTTGAATAATCACACGCCAGCGCTGCCCAACCAAAGAATCCGCACCCGAAGCCGCGAGTAATAACTCATTAGCTCCAGCATTGCTCTGCACCACAAAACCATTTTCATCGAGCAACAAAACACCCGCGGGCAGCATCTGCAATAAGCTTTCAAGACGATCCGCTAAGCGCTCTTTTTCCGCCAACTCCTGCATCCGCTGAGCTGATACCTTGGCTAACTCACCGCTGAGTTGCTCAACCTTATTTTCGAGAAATGCATAAGAAGTCGTTAGCTGCTGCGACATCTCATTAAACAGATGAAATGCGCGTTTTAGCTCAGCCGGATCCATTTGTGGAGCAACAGGAAGGATATTCATCTCCTGGTGACTCAATGCTGCATTTGCCATAACACCCTCAAGAGCGCCGGTAATCCGACGTTAAAAACACACCTGATGGGGTAGAGCAATTAGCGTGCCCGCATGACAGTTAATTGGCTTTTTTATTTAAAAGTAGAGACGGAAAGCAGGCGGAATGGGGGGCTGCGCTGAAGGCATCGCGAGGGCCGCCTGTAGGAGCGAAACTTTTTCGCGAAGGCGTGGCAAACGGAATAAGCAAATCGTTCATAGACGTTTTCGCGGATAAGATCCGCTCTTACGATCTCAATATTTCGCCTGTAGGAGCGAAACTTTTTCGCGAAGGCTGTTAATCAAAAACGGGGCCGAAGCCCCATTTGTTTGCGCAGTACCCAGCGATTTAGCGCTATCCAACGTCTTACGCCGTATCTTTTTCTTTTCGCTGCAAATCGTATTTACGCATTTTTTCAACCAAGGTTGTACGACGAATATTCAATTTCTCGGCAGCACGAGCAACGACGCCATTGGCGTCATCTAACGCTTGCTGAATTAATGAACACTCAAGATCTTGCAAATATTCACGTAAATCCAAGCCATTCACCGGCAGCAAGGCCGGACTATCGATCCCCGCCAAGCCTTCGCTTTGAGTCACATCGGCGACCGCAGGTAACCCAAGGCTTTCATCACCGTCATCCACGTGGCGGAATTTCTTCGGCAATTCATTAACGCCCACAACGCCATACGGATGCAGAATCGCTAAGCGCTCAACCAAGTTCGCAAGCTCTCGCACGTTACCATGCCAATCATGGCGACATAACGACATAATGGCAGCCGAGTTGAAACGAATTGAACCGCGTTTTTCGTTTTCAAGACGCGAGATCAATTCATTCAATAACAAAGGTAAATCTTCAACACGCTCGCGCAAAGATGGCATGTCGATGGGGAATACGTTTAAGCGGTAATACAAATCTTCGCGGAAGCTACCGTCCTCGATCATGGTTTCGAGATTCTTATGCGTTGCAGCAATAATACGTACGTTAGTATTAATCGTTTTATTGCTACCGACTCTCTCGAAGGTATGTTCTTGCAGAACACGTAGGATCTTAACCTGCATATTCAGTGGCATGTCGCCGATTTCGTCTAAGAACAGCGTTCCTCCCTCAGCCATTTCAAAACGGCCAGGACGGCTATTGATGGCGCCGGTAAATGCGCCCTTCTCATGCCCGAACAATTCACTTTCTAATAATTCCGCGGGAATTGCGCCACAGTTAACAGGCACAAACGGCTTATTACGGCGATGCGAATGGTAATGCAGATTACGCGCTACCACTTCTTTCCCCGTACCTGACTCCCCTTGAATCATCACACTCACGTCCTTGTCCGCCACCTGCATAATCAGCTCGCGCACATGCTGAATCTGGCGGCTAGTTCCAACTAAACTGCGGAACAACTGAACCTCGCGGCGTTCACCACGACTGCGACTGAGGGTATATTGCTCACGATAAACCTGACAACGATGCAAGCTGTCTAGCAGCTTGTTGTAACTCGGCGGCATCTCAATGATCGCCAACAAAGCACGGCTCAGATTTTCAGGCATAGATTCCGGCGAAGCAGATCCCACAAACAGAATCGGCATACCTTTATCCCAAGATAGAATTGCTTCCACCACATCAGCCATAGGGCTTGAGGCACTATCACCTAAAATCACGGCGCTGATGTCGGTGCTGTCTCCGACATGGCCTTGAACCTCGCGGCGCCAGTCATTGGTTTGCGCAACAATGGCTTCTTCACCAAGAAAATCTAAGATCACTTTGAGATCATGGCGACGTTGCGCATTGTCGTCTATCAACAGTACTTTAATTTCTCTCCACATGGCGCCCAGCCTTTCCTTCCTATGATGACAGGTATGGATTTCATACTCTGAAACGTCATTTGATTGACTCAGTGTTCTTCAGTTAAGTAGTTGAATCGCAGTAAGTCAAACTTCTGACGTTAAATAATTATTGTTATCACTATAAACGTCGCTGGCGCCATTTATATCTGAATATGTCGTCAGATGACAAGAAAAATCCCTGATAAATCAGGGATTTGGTATGCAAGGAATAATAGTTACACTACAAGTGTTAGGCTGAAATGGTACTTCCTAGGCGCCCTGAATCCAAGTTGTCCGTAGGCACTTGGCGACCATGAAGGCTATGTAAGTACTGATCGCGAATGCCATCCCAGCCGGTTTTGACCTCTAACATCAGGCCCATTACTTCATCGATCATGGCAACATTATTATGGCGCGTCGCCTCCAGTAAACGGTGAATCATGTAATCGTAGAGACGATCAAGATTACCAGCGATATCACCGCCGCCTTGATAATTCAGACTCGATTGTAAAGTTTGAATAATCTCACTAACCCGACCAAGTAGCTTGGCTTTCTCCTCCATATCCTTACGTTCAATGGCGCCTTTTGATTGAGACATGCGGGTAAGAGCTGCTTCCATCAGCAATTGAATTAACCGGTGCGGATCCGCATCCAACACTTCCGATGTTACATTCACTTGCTGGTATTGCTTGGCACCTGACTTATACATCATGGCATCTCCTGAAATCGTATGGGCCTGATTATGTTTGCGGCCACCGAATCACTTTCTTTAATTTTTTTTGTCAGCAAGTTTCAACATCCCAACCGCTCTCGACATATTCTCGAGACCCATAAACGACACCAAAGCGGCAACACCTTGCCCAGCAAGGCGGTGCTGTATTGCCTGTCTTTTTATTCTTCAATTTAAAAAACCCTATAAATCAATCAATTAAAAAGTGGCACACATTCTGCTGATAGGCCATACACACGCGAAATTGAGGTGCCGATTATGGCCAACCCACAACGAACTACACGCGCAGCGGTCAACCCTCCGGGAGACCACCGGATACTGTTGGACACTGCAAGCCGCTGCTACAGCGACGCCGTACGTCGTGGCAACGAGACCATGATGGCAAAAGCAAATGATCTAGCGATAAAAGCGTATCAACTCGCCCCCCATTATCTTCCCGGGATTAACTTGCTGGCACGTATTGCATTACAGCGTCAGCACTTAGACCGCGCAGAGCACTGGGCGCATTTGGGATTAAGCCGAAAACCTAAGAGCACTAGCTTGTTATACAGCGCGGGGCATATTGCATTAGCCCGTGGAGAACTCGATCAAGCAGAAGAGTTTTTTAGCCGTGCTTGCCGGATTTCTCGGGTAAATACCAAATCGGCGACCTTCTTAGCCCACGTTAAATTGCTTCAAGGCGATTATCTTGAAGCATTTCAACAATATCGAGAATTAGCTAAAACCCAAGCTAATAACCCACAAATTCGCAATAAATTATTTGAGGCCGCAAATAATATTGTCGCGGATTTTTATTCAGCAGAACTAGAGCAAGACTTATTACGCTATCTTGATTTTCCGGATGTCGATTACAGCAATTTACGCCCCTTAGCGACTTCATTAATCAAACATAAATTGCGTCTATCGGAAGCGGGTTGTCCGTTAGAGCTCGACGAAATTGCCCGTGATCCACTGTTATTAACCTGCTTATCCAAGTTCTATTTTAGCGACCCACTTATCGAGCGTTTGCTAATGACACTGCGGCAAACATTACTGATTAGTTGCAGCCACCAACTGGCGATTCGCCATGAATATTTGCCACTTGTCTGTGCATTAGCCTACCAATGTTTCTTAAACGAATCGGTCTGGTACATTAATCACACGGAAGCGAACCTAGTTAAACAACTCGCTGTTGTTAGTGAAAAAATGGTCGCCTTAAATACCTTAGGTGTTGATGACTGCTACCCTATTTTATTGCTGATTTTAATGTACAAACCTGCGGCCAACACCAGCGTTTTTACCGACTTAATCAAGCGCGAATGGCAATGGCCAAGTTTGATGCAACCACTCATGAAAGCCAGCGTCAGTGATACCTTTGCTATGCACCAGCAAGGGCTTACCATTCCTAATTTAGGTGTTAGCAGCAATAGTGTATCGACACGAGTACAAGCCCAGTATGATGAACATCCGTACCCTCGTTGGACAGCATTAGGCTACAACCAACCGGCAAATTACTATGCATCGTTAAAAGCGCTATTTCCCTATACCTTAAATGACCTACCGAGCATCCATAAAACACTCAACGTGTTGGTTGCGGGTTGTGGTACAGGGCGACACGCATTACGTCTTGCCCGCTATTTCGACAAACTTAATATTACGGCGATGGATTTAAGCCGCACAGCATTATCTTATGGGCGTTATCAAGCCCAACTTCGTCACTTAAAAGACATTGATTTTATTCAAGGTGATATTTTAGTCAGCGAACGCTTAGGACAATCATTCGATATTATTGAATGCTCTGGCGTACTGCATCACATGGAAAACCCAGAAGCAGGGCTTCATGCCTTAGTGCGCCAGCTTAAGGCCGGTGGATTAATGAAAATCGCGCTATACAGTCGTACAGCCCGATTAAGTATTGCCGCATTACGCCATCAACTAAATGACCAATTACCGCGCGGCAATGAAGAAATACGACTGGTACGCGAAGCCCTGCTACAAGGCAATGTCGATGGTGATTGGAATAATATTCTGCAATCTGACGACTTTTATAGTCTTAGTGCCTGCCGTGACTTACTGTTCCACGAACAAGAACACGTCTTTAATTTAATGGAAATAGACGATTTGGTGAAAAACGCAGGGCTCGAATGGATCGGCGTGGTACCGCCCCACAATGCCCGCACCTTGTCTCAGCAACATCTGAATAAAACCCCCGAAACGATGACACTGGCAGACTGGGATACGTTAGAACAAAAAGAACCGGCTATATTTGCCGGAATGTATCAATTCTACGTCAGAAAACCTCAGAACTGCCATTGAATCGGTGTCTGGCCGCGTGCGGTCAGATACTGATTAATGTGCGAGAAAGGTTTACTGCCGTAAAATCCACGATACACAGACAAGGGCGATGGATGCGCCGATTGCAATACTAAGTGCTTGGACTGATCAATCGCCTTGCACTTCTTCTGCGCGTAACCGCCCCAAAGTAAAAACACCAAACCCTCGCGCTCGGCATTCAGTGCGGCAATAGCAGCGTCTGTAAAGGCCTCCCAGCCTTTCTTTTGATGTGAGCCGGCATTTGCTTGCTCTACGGTTAACATGGCATTCAGCAACAATACCCCTTGATTGGCCCACGGCGTTAAATCACCAAGACCAGACATAGCAACACCAAGATCGCTCTCGATTTCTTTAAAGATATTGACCAGCGATGGTGGTGGCTTTATTCCCTCAGGAACCGAAAAACTTAAACCGTGCGCTTGGCCTTCACCGTGATAAGGATCTTGCCCGATAATTACCACCCGAACCTGCTCAAATGGTGTGTGATTAAATGCATTAAAGACCAACGGCTCTGGTGGAAAAATCACCTTACCGGCAGCTCTTTCAGCCGCCAAAAACGCCGCTAGGTTTTGCATGTAGGGTTTATCGAATTCTGCGCCTAAAACACGTAGCCAAGATGGATCGATAGGGCTTTGTTGGAAAATAGGCATGAAGCGCATCCTAGGAAAAATAAAGAGATCGTAGGAGCGGATCTTATCC
>AZIK01000772.1_pt1 | contig 60114 bp, 57 predicted proteins | sample 359131 | NCBI WGS metagenome assembly AZIK01 (sample SAMN02429715, study PRJNA222663) | marine sediment metagenome | biome: Sediment sample; isolation source: enrichment culture of sample MGS-ANC(AMM) from oil contaminated site at the... | place: Italy: Ancona | collected 2012-02-14 | depth 6 m m | reverse complement strand
ATCAATCAGGCATTCTTCTTAGGATGACTGTCTGTTCTGGTGGTTCTGGTGGGGTTGTCTGTTCTGGTGGGGTTGGTTGGTTCTGGTTGTGTTCTGGTTGCTTTCTAGTAAGAACGAGTATAGCAATAAGAGCCAGTTCGATGGGGCTCAAGAAGGGATTAAAGTTTTAAGTCTAAAGAGTAGTGAGATTAGCTCTGCGCGGCTGGAGTCCTTGTCTTACGGGAGTTCTCATGCCGGACTACCGGCCAGCGATTCACCCTACCATAAGTCGCCGTATTCATCTCTATGGCATAAGTAGAGTCGTACATCTAATTCGAGTTGAAAGTAATTCGGTTCCATATATTGGCAAAGTTTGTAAAACGCCTTGTTGTGATTTTTTTCGCGTAAATGCGCCAGTTCATGAACAATAATCATGCGTAAGAAAGCTTCAGGCGTGTTGCGAAACAAGGTCGAGATACGAATTTCATGTTTGGCTTTAAGTTTATTGCCCTGTATGCGGCTGATAAAAGTATGCAACCCAAGTGCGTGATCGACCACGTGGATTTTGTCGTCGTAAATAACTTTGCTAATCGGCGGAGATGAACGTAGGTATTCGTTTTTAATTTCTTGAGCGTAGGCGTACAGCAAGTTTGCAGAAGAGAGGGTATGCTTATCTGGGTGCCGTTTTTTGATGATGTCGCCAAGCTTATTGGCGACAAGAAGCTCGCTGGCCTGATGTTGGACATCAGTAGAGTAGACGGTTAAGTAACGTAATGCGCGAGAATTCATAAGAATAGTGGTCATCTAATACAAACTAAAGCCGGAGTATAAGAGATTCGCCTTTACAAAACACGGCGTATAGGCATATCGCTGGTATCTTCTTTTTGATTATTTGCTGTAAATTCTGAGCCTGTTTGGCGGCCTTGTGAGTTATTTCCGGTAGGCCTAAAGGCTAGCTGGTTTTGGTCATACATAAGTCGATCCAGGCTTGAATTCCGGCGCTGCGATATTTTTGTTTATGCACAATTAAATACAATTGGCGGTGAAAATTTCGGGTGGGGGTCTGTAACTGCGTGAGATTGCCGCGTTTAAAGGCGTCTTCTAAGGTAATTAACGATAAACAGCCCACTCCGAGTTGCGCTTCTACGGCACGTTTAATGGCTTCTGTATGTTGCAATTGCAAGGCGATGTGCAATTTTGGCAGAATACCGTGCATAGCGCGATCAAATGCTTGGCGTGTTCCCGAGCCACTTTCACGTAAAATCCAGCGGGGCGTAACTAAATCGTCGTCGGTTAGTGGGCGTTGTTTTTGCAGTTCGGCGAGGGGGTGGCTAGGGTCGCAGAATACGGCTAGTGAATCTTCCCGCCAAGGGATGACATCAAGTTCTGGGTGGTGTAATTCGCCTTCAATTAGGCCAATATCCAGTTCAAAATTCAGCACACGTTCGGCAATGTGCTCGGTATTGGCGACATCCAAGGTGACGGGCGCATCGGGGTGGTCGTTCATGTATTCAGCCATTAGGCCCACGGCCAGATAGTTACCAATAGATAGTGTAGCACCCACATTCAAGGGGCCGGCTTCGGCGTGGCGAATAAGTGTTTGTTCGAAGTCTTGGGCGAGTGCCATTAGGGCTTCCGCCTTAGGGCGAACTAATCGACCTTGTTCATTGAGTTGCAGACGTTTACCGACACGATCAAACAGTTGTACTTCAAATTGAGTTTCAAAATCTTTCAGTGCACTGCTAGCTGCACTTTGCGACATGGCTAAATGATTAGCGGCGCGGGTGAGGTTGCCTGTGTGGGCAATGGCGAGGAAAACTTCCAACTGACGTAGCGTATAGCGCATAAGCGATTCCGAGTTCCAATGTTAATTGATCGGTAAAATCGAACATATAAATTTAAACAAGTCATTTTACCGATAGTTTGCCGAGGCGTAACCTGTTTGGCAAGTAATCAATTTGTTGCACTATTTTATGAGGCGAACATGAGTAATTTGATCCGCGAAACCGTGACTAGCGTACATCATTGGAATGATACTTTGTTTAGTTTTACGACGACTCGTAACCAAGGGCTGCGTTTTAAGAATGGTCACTTTACGATGATCGGTTTAGAGATAAACGATAAGCCTTTATTGCGCGCTTACAGTATTGCCAGTGCCAATTATGAAGAAGAAATGGAATTTTTCTCAATCAAAGTACAAGACGGCCCCCTGACTCAGCACCTACAAAAATTGACCGTGGGTGATGAGGTGCTGGTGGGTACTAAGCCTGTGGGTACGTTAGTGACGGATCATTTATTGCCGGGTAAGAATTTGTACTTACTGAGCACGGGTACTGGGTTAGCGCCGTTTTTAAGCATTATTAAAGACCCTGAAGTGTATGAGCAGTTTGATAAAGTGATTCTGACTCACGGCGTGCGTACTATTTCTGAACTGGCGTACCGTGATCGTATCGAGAAGGAATTACCAAATAACGAATATTTTGGTGATATCGTGCGCGACAAGCTGCTGTATTACCCTACGGTTACCCGTGAAGAGTTCCGCAATCAGGGCCGTTTAACCGACTTGCTTACCAGTGGTAAGTTAACGGCGGATTTAGGTTTAGAAGATCTTAATCCTGAAACCGATCGTTTCATGCTGTGCGGCAGTCCAGCCATGTTGGCAGACTTTACCAAAATTCTTGATGAGCGCGGCTTTAAAGAAACCCGCAGTGGTGAGTTAGGTCACTATGTGATTGAGCGCGCCTTTGTGGAGAAGTAACTCGAAGCCATTTTATCATTCGCTGTGAAACAGGCTCTCTAGGGAGCCTGTTTCGTTTTGGCACCAATTCTGCTGTATCCCTCTAAATATTGGTTTTTGACGGCTTTTCGTCAGAATTTTGTCGAGTTTTGAGTGCTCGAACGCCATAAAAAAACGATAGAGGTGGTTGTATGGCAGGTCATGGGAAAGTGAGTTCGGTATTGGATTGTTTACAGGGTGCGTTAGAGATTGCCCGCTTGTTTCGTGCATCGGGTTACGTGCTCGATAAAAGCGAGATGAAGCGTCTATTGGCTGAACTGGTTGGCTCTATTTCTGAGGCGAAGATGGAGTTGTCGATATTACAAGGTAATGTTGAAGATAAAGATGCCGAGCTGATTCGCCTAAATGAGATCTTAACCTATAAAGGCAATATGCGGCGTCGTGGCGATGCTTACTATCGCACCTTGGATAACAAGCCTTATGGGCAGCCGTATTGCTCGTATTGTTGGGAAAGGGATAATCAGCAGTATCATTTGCATAATCGTATTTTGAGCAAGGAGGTGCGTGTTTGCCCGCACTGTAAAAATGAGTTTCAGGCTGTGCGCACGCCTTATTTCGAAGCGGATAAACTTGCCGTGTAAATGATTAGAGGGTGAAGTTTTAATTCTTCATAGCGGCTGACCGACTAGGTCGCTATCATTAACGCCAATTTTGTTTACCGACGGTCGTTGATGGCATGCGTATTTTTCTCATACTTTCTTTAGTGTTCGCCTTTTCGTCTGCACTGTATGCAAATGATGAGGATAATCTTCCGGTATTTGGAGTTATCGACGTTGAGACCGATATCGCTACCGAATCACAGAGTATTGAAGTGTTGTCGGTCAGTGAGCTTGATCCAGATGTGCGCCATTTTCCTGAACTGGTTGAAAAAATGCGTACTGAGCGTTTAGTTTCCAATAATCCTTATGTTCTATTGCCACACAAACCAAACTATCTCTTGCCTTTGACTTATCAAACACGTCCGAGCGATAAAGAGCTGGAGCAAGCACTAGCACGCATCGCCAATGAACCGATCCAGAGAGAAGATGGATATCAACATCTAGAGGCGGTCATGCAATTTAGTATTAAGACGATATTGGCTGAAGATGTGCTGGGTAAGTTGAGTCGAATTGAATTTGGCTACACCAATCGATCTTTTTGGCAGGCATACAATTCTGCGATATCAAAACCCTTTCGTGAAACGAATCATGAACCTGAGTTAATGGTGACGTGGCAAATGAAAAATTATTGGCTGGATTATGTTGGGCTGTCGTTGAACCATCAATCCAACGGCCAATCAAGCACGTTATCTCGTAGTTGGAATCGCATTATCGGTGAAGCTGCCGTGCTAGTTCCTAATGCCGTAGTACATGTTCGCGCTTGGTGGCGTATTTCAGAAAAAAACTCAGCTGATCCAGAAGACCCTAGTGATGATGATAACCCCGACATAGAAAAGTATTTAGGATATGGCGAATTAACCTATTTGCACGTTATGAAGCACCATCAATTCTCGGCGACCATGAGAAATAATTTAGATTGGAACGAAAATCGAGGATCGCTAGAGCTCGGTTGGAGCTTTCCAATGACGAGTAAAACGAAAGGCTACATACAGTATTTTAATGGTTATGGTGAAAGTTTAATTGATTACAATCGCTATCAAGAGCGTTTTGGCATTGGTATCAAATTAAGCGATTGGTTTTAACGTTATTTAGAATATAGGCTATTTATTTCACCCGTTTAGAGAAATTGCATGTTGACCTTCGGTTTGATTATAAATCCCTTTGCGGGAGTTGGCGGTGCTGTTGGCTTAAAAGGCAGTGATGGTGACGCTGTTGTGGCTGAGGCATTTGCTCGCGGTGCTGAACAGCGCTCCGGTGCGCGTACCGAACAAGCTTTGCAGGCATTAATTCCTTACCGAGATCGCTGCCGATTTATCACTTGTGCTGATGATATGGGCGCCAAGGTGTTAGAGAAACTCGGCTTTGATTATCAAATTTTACCGGTTGCGATGACACAACCTACTTCTGCCGAGCAAACTCGTGAAGCGGCAAAACTGATGTTATTGGCAAAACCGGATGTTCTTGTTTTTGCCGGTGGTGATGGCACGGCACGTGATATTTGCATCGTGATTGGCGAACAACTTCCGGTACTCGGTATTCCTGCGGGGGTAAAAATTCATTCCGGTGTTTATGGTGTTACCCCTGTGGCTAGCGGCGAAGTATTGCGTCATTTGTTAGAGGGTAGGCTGGTGGATATCCGTGAAGCAGAAGTACGGGATTTAGATGAAGATGCCTTTCGCCAGAATCAAGTTCGCGCCAAACACTATGGTGATATGCGGGTTCCTCAAGCAGGTCATTTTGTGCAGGCGGTTAAGCAGGGTGGAGTGGAGGATGAATCGTTAGTCGTTGCTGATATCGCTGCCGATGTTATTAATTTGATGGATGACGATGTCGTCTATTTTATCGGTTCCGGTAAAACGACATTGGCGATTATGGATGAACTCGGTTTAAACAATACTTTGTTAGGCGTTGATGCCGTATTGAATCGTAAATTAATTGCCCAAGACATTAATGAACAACAGATATGGGCGTTAATGCAAGAGTATTCACACCGCAAAGCCGTAGTCAGCATTATGGGGGGGCAAGGGCATGTCTTTGGGCGCGGGAATCAACAATTTAGCCCGCGCATTTTACGGGCATTAGGCAAGTTAAATATTTTGCTTGCTTCTACTAAAACGAAAATCACCGCGCTTAATGGGCGGCCACTCATTATTGATAGCGGTGATGCCACTCTTGATCAAGAGTGGCACGGAACGGTGGAGGTTATCACTGGCTATAACGATCGCATCGTGTATCCCATTGCTTAGCACGCACGTCATTCCTTCGACGGCTTATTGATTACATTTCGATGGGGTAGGCGGGGTTCTTCTGAATCAATTCTATCTTGTAGCCGTCGGGATCTTCAATAAACGCAATCACTGTAGAGCCGCCTTTGACTGGGCCTGCTTCGCGCGTGATTTTGCCACCGGCTGCACGAATGGCATCACATGTTTCGGCAGCATCGTCGACTTCGATGGCAATATGCCCATAGCCGCTGCCTATGTCGTAGCTGTTTTGATCCCAATTGTAGGTAAGTTCCAACACTGCTCCTTCGGACTCCAATTGAAAGCCAACGAAAGCTAACGTGTACTTATATTCTTCGTTGTCACTACGGCGCAGTAGCTTCATGCCCATGATTTGGGTGTAAAAATGAATGGAAGCGTCTAGGTCGCCTACACGTAACATGGTGTGCAAAATTCTCATCGTTAAATCCTCTTGTGGGTTAACTATTTAATCGGTGGTTTTGTCTTTAAATTCGCATAAGTCTTCAATGAGACATGAACCGCACTTGGGTTTTCTGGCGACACATACGTATCGTCCGTGAAGAATGAGCCAGTGATGTGCGTCCATCAAGTATTCTTGTGGGACCAAGCGCAAGAGTCGTTGCTCCACTTCATCGACGTTTTTCCCAGGGGCGATTTTGGTACGATTCGATACTCTAAAAATATGTGTGTCCACGGCCATCGCAATTTGCCGAAATGCGGTATTTAACACGACGTTGGCGGTTTTACGTCCAACTCCAGGCAGGGCGACGAGATCATCACGGTTATCCGGTACCGTACTGTTATGGCGCTCGATCAGTAGCTCAGCCATCTTAATCACATTCTTGGCTTTGCTATTAAATAAGCCGATCGTTTTGATGTATTCTTTTAATCCCTCTTCGCCTAATTTCACCATGGCCTCTGGTGTATTGGCTACGAGAAATAGCCTGTGTGTGGCTTTATTCACACTCACATCCGTGGCTTGAGCGGATAGCGTTACGGCTACCAATAGCTCGTAGGGCGAGCTGTATTCTAGTTCGGTAACAGGCGTTGGGTTTTCTGCCCTCAGTCGATCAAATATTTCAATACGTTTTTGTTTGTTCATAAGAATTGGCGCTAGCAGCCTCAATTGCGGTAATGGTATCACAGCCGGAAATGGCTGCAGCTCAATACTTTATTATTAATTTTATCATTAGTGCGCGACATTGAGATCAAGATGCATTAACTTATCCGCCAGATCCATTCCTGCCAGCAGTTGAGTTTTCGCTATGCACATTGGGCAATCCTACGTTTTTAATTACCGAGTTACCGAAGCCGATACCTGCGCATTGACCGCGACCGACCATATTAAAGTTCTTTCTACTCCGCAAATCGTCGCTCTCATGGAGCATTCCGCGCGTGAACTTCTACAACCTGCGCTAGAAGAAGGGGAGGCATTGATGGTACAGACGACCATCCTATCGGTGATTTCGCCTGTCAGTCTCGGGGCTGAGCTGCTTATAGAAGCGAGCTTTCAGGGCGTGCTACATGGTCTGTACGAAACCGATATTTCGATATCTGACCTCGCAGGTGTCGTTGCACGTGCACAGCTAGTACTGTCACCTGGGAATATCAAAGATTACTACCAAGCGGCATTGACACGACAGCGAGGTATTTGAGCTGGTATGTGGCCTCAGCGCTGCAATCTAAAAATAAGTAGGCACGCAAACCGAAGAGCGTTGTGCTATTGCTTAGCATGCGTTTTTGTATAACGCGTCGCTTCGGCGCTGAGCGGATCTTCTGGCCACGGATGGCGGGGATAACGTCCACGCATGTCTTTGCGCACAGCGGCATACGAGTTGCGCCAAAAGTGCGGTAAATCTTGGGTGACTTGTAACGCTCGGCGTGCGGGTGATAGCAGGTGAATCATCAGGGCAATTTGCCCATTTAATATCGTCGGTTGGCCTTCGTAGCCGAACATTTCTTGCAGTTTGACTGCCAGCACTGGGATGTCGGTACTGTAATCAATAGCAATATTAGAACCGCTCGGTACTTGAATATGCGTTGGCAATAACCGATTCAGCGTTTGCTGCTGTTCCCAGCTGAGCAGACTCAACAAGGCATCCATCACGTTCACTTTCGCTAAATCACGAACATGCCGTGCTTGGGTTAAAAACGGCATGAGCCAGTCGTTAATACTAGCACTTAGGGCTGTTTCACTAACGTCGGGCCATGTATTTTTATCCTCGCTATGGCGATGCAGCAATGCTAATCGCTGGCGTAAATTAAGCGCGTTATCGGTCCAGTTAAGGTCGTTTAATGGCGAGTTTTTACTATTATTCAAATACGACCGCCAGGCATTTTGCCAATCATCGGCATTTAAATGAGTCAGGCGTTTGGCGCTGAATACCAAAACCCCTAGACGTTGCTGTTGTTCGGCTAATAGTTGGCCATTGTCTTGCCAGCTAACGTCGATATGGCGGTTAAATAATTGCGGATAAGCCTCTTCTAATAAGGCAATGCTGCGCGAACTGAGCGGGGCGGCTAAGCGGATTTTATTGGGCGAGCCGCCGGCGAGATCGGCAATGGCCAGCCATTCGTATTTATCCAGCGAGGAGTCGTGTAGTAATTCCGCACCGATACCACGACTCAGTTGATAGCGGCTTTGCGCGCTGCCAGAGCCGCGGCGTTTTGCGATTCGGTCTGGCCAAGCGCAGGCAATCACAAAGCCGATATCGAGTGCTGTGTTATCGGCTTGCTTGTTGAGTTGGCTAGACCAGCGTTTCGCCAATGGTTGGATTCTGCTGTTCCAACTCGGGTGTTGTTTGGCGCGCAGTAGCGCTAATTCGATATCGTCCTGCTGACGAATCATGCCCGGTTCTTGCAATAGGGCGACTAATTCGCAGGCTGCGTTGGCCATGCCTAATTCGGCGGCTTTCCATAGGGCATTTGCCCATCTTGGTTCTAATCCCAACTGGGCACAACGGCGTCCATGCGCGGTGAGTTGTTGCTCGGCGGTTAAACCAAGCTGGCTGAGTAAATCCTGTGCTTGTTGTAAATGTGCGGCTGGCGGCGCTGTAAGCCATAACAGTTCGTTGGCAGCAGCTCCCCATTGCAGTAATTCCAATTGCAACGGCGCTAGGTCGCTAGCGGCGATTTCCGCTTGAATATGGGCTTGGCGACCTTGGTGATCTTGTTCGCTCCATAAGCGGTAACACAAGCCCGGCGCTTGGCGTCCGGCGCGGCCTTCACGCTGAGTCGCTGAGGCTTTGGAAATACCTTGGGTGGTTAATTCACTCACGCCATTGGTGGGGCTAAACACCATGCGTCGCTCTAAACCCGAGTCGATCACAATACTGACGCCATCAATGGTGAGGGAGCTTTCGGCGATATTGGTGGCAAGAATGATTTTGCGGAATTCATCTGACGGGCGAATCGCAGCTTTCTGTTCGGCGTCGGATAGCTGCCCATGCAAAGGCATAACGCGAATATTGGCTGGCAACGTTTCTTCTAACAGGCGTTGTACACGTTGGATATCACCTTGGCCGGGTAAGAACACTAGCAGGTCGCCTTGTAGGTGATCGTCGTGCATTAAAGCTTCGTTAATCACGCGAACCATGTGTTGCGGTAAGCGCTCGTTGGCATCGCGGCGGCTGCGATAGTGCGTTGTTACTGGGTAGCTGCGGCCTTCGCTGCGAATCGTCGGAGCCTTGAGAGCAGACGCCAAAGCGGATTCGTCTAAGGTGGCCGACATAACCAGAATGCGTAAATCTGGGCGCAATACCTGTTGGCACTGGTGGCACAAGGCTAGGGCCAGATCGGATGCCATGTGGCGTTCGTGAAATTCATCGAAGATAACTAAACCCACCCCCGTCAGCTCAGGATCATCCTGCAACATACGCGTTAAGATGCCTTCGGTAACCACTTCGATTTGCGTGCTGGCTGAAATTTTGTTTTCCAATCGTATGCGATAGCCGACGGTCTGCCCAACCGCTTCGTTCAACGCTTGTGCCATGTAGGTAGCGGCATTGCGTGCGGCCATACGACGCGGCTCTAGCATGATAATTCGTTGTCCTGCTAGCCAATCCGCATCTAGCAAGGCTAAAGGCACACGGGTGGTTTTGCCGGCACCAGGGGCAGCACTGAGTAAAACCGCTATATTAGTTGCTAGAGCAGAGGCTATGTCGGTAATAACGTCATCAATGGGCAAGACAAGAGTCATAGGAAGGTGTAGGGCTATACCAACGAAAGTACGCAATGTTAGCATGACTCAGCGCGTTAAACGGATACTGACCAAAGCCCTTACCTATTACTCAATGGTGCGTCGGGCTAGGAGAAAGTCATGAGCGATACCAATGTGATCGATTTCGACAAAGCGAGTGATAAGCACCGCAGCGAACGCGAACATAAAAAGAAAGAAGACAAGGTTGATGAGTTGCGTCAGCGCTTCGCTAACGTACTGCCTGATCGAGTGCGTCCAGTAAAAGATTATTTAAAGAAAAAACGCAACAAGAAGAAGCGCTAAAGCGTAATGCCCATCTGTGAAGGTGATAGCGTTACCATTTATATTCTGTTAACAAACGAAGGAACCGCTTGTGGATACGTCGAGTTTGCTGTGGGGAGTTGTGTTTGGCTCTTTTGGTTTTGGTTACTTTCTCTACGGCAAAAAGCAAAAGGCGCCAGTGCCATTAGCGTGTGGTATTGCCTTAATGGTGTATCCCTATTTTGTTGCTGATGTAACTTGGCTTGTCGCTATTGGCGCGGCCTTGATCGTGTTACCTTACTTTATTCGTTCGTGATGGCTTTTCTGCCGCTTGCCACGTTTTCGTACTCATTTTTTAAGAAGATTTAGTCCTTTATGTCTCTGATGTCTGGTCGGCTTAGTTCGGTGCTAACTGCTAGCGCTATGCTCCTTGTTGTGGTTCTTATCATGGCCAATATATTGCCATGGACGGCGGCAGCGGATATCGCCAATACCGGTAAAGATTACAACTTGTTCGATTTGTTTAAAGCCGAAATAGTGCAAATTAGAGACGTATTTAAAGGCGTTGCAGAAGCTTGGCTCGGGCTGTTGCAAAACGATATTACTGAGCGTCAACGCTACGACTTAGTCATGCAATCTGGCCTGCCTTTGTTGCTTATTATTCCTCTGCGCTGGATGGCAAAGTGGTTTGCGGGTGTTGTATCGCGCACATTAGTATCGACGCATAACCAAGTGATCAGCAAAGGAATTAAACACCAAGGTGTGCGTACATTAGCGCGACTAATGCTTGGTATGGCGCCTTTACTTCCTTGGATTGTATTGCTGATTTTTAGCTCATTATTTTTTAGTAAGCAGTCGGAACCGAATTTGGGCGGCAGCTTACAGGTCATCTTTCAAGTGTATATGCTCTACGTGGTGGTGAGTCTTGCCGCAGAGTGGTTTTTGTTAAGTATTTGCCAAGGCGCTGGTTCGTTTTTAAGCGCGGATAGCACTGCTCAACTTGAACAACGTACTGAAATGGCCGCTAAGTGGTTATTACTCCCATGGGCGGCCATTGTATTGTTTGTGCACTTGTTAGGTAAATCACTAATTGCCCACTTAATTGAAGCCGCAGTATGGATGTTTAGCTGGGCGGTCGTGAGCTATTTATTGCAATTCTATCGTGCGGAATTAATGCTAAATTTAAAACGTCTTTTTCCGGCGAGTGTCGATCCGATTTTAGATAAAGTAAAAGAAGGCTGGGTATTTGTATTGGTATTGCCACTATTTATACCTTTACTGTTACTTATGTTTGTGCGTGTATTTTTTACTCAATTACTGGCCGATTTTGCCTGGTATCAAAGTTTAAGCGCACGCTGGTTTCGTATTAAAACGAAAGCGACAGGTGAGGTGGATGAGGATGAAGTTGCTGCTGATGCAATTTGTGAAGATTATCAGCGCTGGTTTAGCACAGAGAAAGATAGCGAAGTAAAACTGCCAATTATTGATACTGGATTGAGTGCCGCAATCCGTAAAGATTTTGATGCGTGGAATGCTGAGCGCTCCGAAGATAACGTCATCTTGATTACCGGTGAGCGCGGTATAGGCAAGAGTTCGGCATTAACTCGTTTTACTCATGATGTAATTCAAGATGACCCTGAAATTATAATCAAGCGTATTGATGTGCCGCCCAAGACAACAAGCCAAGAAGCGGTTTACCAGCTACTAGGACGTGCTTTAGAAATTGATATGAGCGAAGGTCCTAAAGCCTTAGTGCGTCATGATGCTGAGATGGCTCCTGTCATTATTATTCTGAATAAAGCCGAGAATCTATTTTTAGCCGAAGTCGGGTATTTACAAGGATGGCGAACCTTATTAGGGCTAACCAATACCAAACTGAATAATGTGTATTGGTTAATTACCATTAATAATCAGAGCTGGGCTTATCTGTGTAATGTATTTGGCCGCGAGTACCAGATGCGCAATGTTATTCGGGTTAAGCGTTGGACTCAAACCGAAATCCGCTCCTTGATATTGTCTCGTAATCAGTTGAGTGGTTATCGGTTGCAATATGATGATGTACTCATTGATACCCGCTCCCCCGTTGCTGGAACCTTGCGTAACGCTGAGCAACGCTACTTCAGCTTGCTTTGGGACGGTTGTCGTGGGTTACCTATGACCGCTTTGGAGTTATGGCAAGGCTCGGTGAAAACCAAGGGTAAAACCGTCGTTGCGAGTATTCCTCAACTCCCGAGCAGTTCGCGTATAGATCAGTTTGGCCCTAAAGTCATGTTTGTTTTCTCTGCCATTGTTACCCACGAAAATTTGACGACTGAAGAATTAGTGATGGTAACGAATATGCAAGAAAACGTGATTCGGTTTGCTGTGAAATCAGCCCTTGATGCCGACATCATAGTGCGTGGTAGCGATGGCCGTTATCGCATTACCACCCTTTGGTATCACACTGTCGTTAGCTCATTGAATAGGAAGAATATGCTTCATGAATGATACCAATGAGTTGGTCAGTGGCATTCTTAGCGTCGCCGATGTATTCAATGTCTATGCAATATTATTACTGATTTTAGGTGGCTTTTTTATTTGGGCATTAACCGTTGCGTTGAATAATGGCAGCCAACGCCTGATGGAAAAAATTCCTGCTCGGCGGTTTTTGATTTTACAAATAACCACGTTAACAACCTTTGCGCTCAATATTTTCGGCACCATAGGTCTGGTTGTCGGTGTTTTACAGCCATCACAGGAGCTACTATTCGCGGCCGCGGGTTCTATCGCGGTCGCGTTGGGTTTTGCCTTGAAGGACGTTGTTGCCTCGCTAGTAGCGGGGATTTTACTGTTATTCGATCGTCCATTTAGAGTGGGTGATCGGGTGAATTTTGGTGGCATTTATGGCGAAATTGTGTCCATTGGTTTACGAACAGTGCGCTTGGTTACTCTCGACGATAATTTAGTTACGATTCCGAATTCACGTTTTATCACCGATGTGGTGTCCTCTGGTAATGCAGGGGAACTCGATATGATGGTGGTGACTGATTTTAATCTCGCCTTAGATGCTGATTTAGCAACTGCTCAAACGCTTATTGAAGAGGTGGTGGTCACGAGTCGCTACGCTTATTTAAAGAAGCCTGTGAGTTTCACCCTAGAAGAAATCGAAGTGGCACATACCTTAGCTATTCGCTTGCGGACTAAGGCTTATGTTTTGGATGTGCGTTACGAAAAAGCATTTCAGAGTGATATTGTTTTGCGCGGTACAGCCTTGCTGCAGAAGCACGGAATTGCTCGCCCTAAGCCCACGATAAATTGAATCATGCTATTATGCGGTAATATCATTGTTGGTCATTATTGTGAAATCAAAACCTCCTCACTCTGCTGCTACTGATACAGACGTTGATTTACCTAAGGATTCGGCGTTAGCTGAAAGCCCAGCGGCGATCTTCGACCCTTGGGCTGCTGCGGCGGCTAAGCATGAACATTCCGGCACTCAGCATGATGACGGATCAAATTCTGAATCATCGCCTACATCTTCGCCCACGCCACGTGCCAGCTCTGCACGCGCGGCTAAACCTGCGGGCAAACGTTCGGCGGATGGTAAATGGGTATTTGAACAAAAATCCGATAAGTCACCATACGCTTCTGCCACTAAACCATTAGGTTTGCATCCACGAAATCCGCATTCGGGTCGTTATGATATGACCTTGTTGGTTGAGGCTTTGCCCGATCTCGCCGATTTTTTGCAGTTAAACCCGAATGGTGAACAGACCATCGACTTTAGTCATAATGCCGCGGTGTTGTGCTTGAATACGGCTTTATTAAAACACTATTACAAGGTGCAAGACTGGAGTATTCCGAAAGGGTATTTATGTCCACCGATACCGGGTCGAGCAGATTACATTCACTACTTAGCGGATTTGCTGGCGGAATATGATGTCAGTAAACATAGTGCTAACGAAATCCCACGTATTTTAGACATAGGTACGGGTGCCAATTTAATTTATCCAATTATTGGTACTTATGCTTATGGTTGGCAATTCACCGGCACAGAAACTGACGGCACAGCAGTGCGCAATGCACACGCGATTGTTGAAGCTAATGCCAGTTTGAGTAACACCGAAATATTGATGCAGCGTCATTCGGATTCGTTATTTAAAAATATGATTCGCAGTGGCGACTATTTCGAAGCCACTATGTGTAACCCGCCATTTTTCTCGTCCCAGCGTGAAGCCGAAAACCAAGCGGCGCGTAAATGGAAAAATTTAAAAGGTGAAAAAAGATCGGTCAATCGTAACTTCGGCGGAAAATCGAATGAGCTATGGTGTGAGGGCGGTGAACTTGCTTTTTTAAAGCGCATGATGCGTGAAAGTGTCGACTATGCCGAACAGGTGGGCTGGTTTACGAGTTTAGTATCCGATGGTGATCATTTGTCGCTATTCAAAAAAGTCTTGCAGCAGCAAGGCGCTAAACAAATTGAAATTACGCCGATGGCCCAAGGACAAAAAGTGAGTCGATTTATCGCATGGCGTTATTAACGTTAATACAGGCATCAGGCCTAACTAATTATAGATCTGATGCCTTTCTTGATTATTTAGCCATCGGCATTGTTGAATTGCGCATTTTATGCGCAGAGAATTCATTGGCATCTAAGTAGCCATTGCCGTCGGCATCAATCGTGGCAAAGGGTTCGGCATGGGTCATTCCCATCATAGGACGACCTTCGGCGGCACGGCTTTTCATTCGTTCTGCTCGGCCTTCAGTGAATTCCGATTCTGTTATTTGGCCATCGTCGTTGAGATCAAAATCCTCGAAGCTAGGCATCATTTTTCCCATCATACTCGGCATATTAGCCGCAGGTGTGGGGGATGGCTGAGTGTTAGACTCAGCGAAAACCACAGAGGATAAGGGCAATAATAAAGCGGCTAGTATGAGTGATTTCATCGGGAAGACTCCTATATGTGTCTGGCCTAGCGTAGATGCTCATTGGTAATTTAACCTTGATGCTGGTCAACGAAAACCGTTACCGGCGCGAATGAGTGATTTTCAGGGAGCAGACATCAATTTGCTATACTGCCGCAAATCATCCTCTCGAGGGGAGCTATTAGAGTGAAATCCCGAAGTGAATAATACCTACGTTGCCATTGGCTTAGTTAATCCTAAAAGTCCTACCAATATTGGTGGGGTAATGCGCGCCGCTGGTTGCTATCAAGCGGATGCCGTTTTTTACAGCGGTGAACGTTCTCAGCGGGCTATGCGTTTTCAAACGGATACCAAGGATGTGGTGCAACGCATTCCGTTAACGGCTGTGGATGATTTGCTCGCTACCACGACGGATGACATTGATATTGTGTGTGTTGAGTTGGTGGAAGGGGCGACGTCATTGCCCGAGTTTAAACATCCCAAAAGAGCTTTTTACCTGTTTGGCCCAGAAGATGGCAGCATCCCTCAAGAGATAATTGATCGTGCGTATCGCGTTGTTTATGTGCCGACGATTGGCTGCATGAACTTGGCGGCTACCGTCAACGTGTTGCTTTATGATCGTTGCGCTAAATTAGGATTTTCTGCGCATGGTGACGATTTAATTCGTCGGAGTCGAGATACCAATAACCGAGTAAAAGTTCGCTAACCGTTACTCGTTGTATTGTTTCTTCTTTAGTTGATAGGCTTCGAGTGCTTTAAACACATCGCGCCAACTCAAAATTCCTGCCACGCTGGTGTCGTTATTTAATATTGGAATGCAGGATACCTTGTGTTCGTTGAACACATGTATTGCTTCGTACACATCAGCATCTGGGGGAAGGGTGATGGGCTTGCGCGTCATTATTTGATGAACTTTTTTATTCAGCGAAGCGATGTCGCGTGGCGTTTCCGAAACAGTACCAATATTAGGGCTAACCGATTTAAGTAAGTCGCGATCAGACACCACGCCCCACAACCTTCCCGATTGAATGACCAATAAGTGACGAAATTTAGTGCGTTCAAAAATGGCTTTTACCTTGCTCAAGGGGTCATCTAAGCCGACGTAAACAAGGTTTGTTGACATTATGTTACCTACTTTCATAACGGACTCCGCAGGATCTATTTTCCTTATAATCAATGTAGTGCTGATTTAAATTTAGGGCCAATTTATAGGCATAAAAAACCGGCAATGAAGCCGGTTTTTATATCGAGCAGTTATCTCGTTATTGCTCAATATTACGCACCAACTAGAGACTGGCCACAGATACGAACTATGTTGCCAGTGATACCGCTAGACGCAGGGTTACCGAAGAAGGCAATGGCCTCTGCTACATCAACGGGTTTACCGCCTTGCGACAGAGAGTTCAAACGACGACCTACTTCACGAGTCATGAAAGGAATCGCGTCCGTCATTTGGGTTTCGATGAAGCCAGGCGCAACCGCATTGATGGTGATGTTCTTTTTGGCTAACTCGTTAGCCATATATTGCACATAACCAATTACACCGGCTTTTGATGCTGCGTAGTTAGTTTGACCAACTTGACCGGCAATACCGTTCATCGACGATACGCAGATGATGCTGCCGCCATTATTGATGGTGCCATCAGCAAACAACTGGTTGTTGATGTGTTCTTCCGCAGATAGGTTGATCGCGATGGTCATTGACCACCAATGCTCAGGCATATTGGCTAATGTTTTATCACGAGTGACACCGGCGTTATGAACAATGATGTCGCCGCCGCCCATTTCTTTCAATTTGGCAGAGATCATGGCCGGTGCTTCTTTAGAAGAAATATCGCCGAGCAATACATCACCACCAATTTCGGCCATAACGCGCTTTAAATCGCCTTCGGCGGGTGGAATATCCAAACCAAGAACGGTAGCGCCATCGCGCGCCAAGGTACGTGCGATGGATTCGCCAATGCCGCGTGCCGCGCCAGTCACTAAGGCAACTTTACCGGCCAATGGCTTATGCCACTCAGGATAGGTTACGACGTTGGCTTTGCTAACGGTTAAAATCTGGCCATCCATATAGGCTGATTTTGCAGAAATAACAAAACGGAAGGCAGAGTCAATGTTCGCCTCGGCGCCTTCTTCGACGTAAATGGCTTGAGCGGTTGCGCTCTTTTTACCAATTTCTTTTGCCACTGAACGAGTGAAACCTTCCAATGCACGCATTGCCGCAGCTTGTTCGCCAGTGGCTGCCTTCATGTGCGGACGACCCAAAACGATGACACGGCCATTGCTGTTCAGCTTGCGCATCACTGGGTTAAAGAAGAAGTACAACTGGTTCAAATGTTCGGTATCCGAGAAGCCCGTCGCGTCGAATACAAATGCATCAAACTTGTCTGCCATATCCTTTTTGCATTCCACACCCACAGCACGCACGCCGTTCGCTTCCGCGGCTTTCAGGATGGCGGCAGCGGTTTTACAGGCAGAAGGGAAGAATACTTTGGCGTTTGATGCTTTTACGTTGCGCATCAAATCATTAAGCAGTGCAGCGTTAACGGATGCACCTATTAATACACGACCTTCGAAGTAGGTTTCTTGGTTTGCGTTGTAACGGTTTAAATGAATTGGCGTTGGCAAACCGACGTTTTTCAGCAGGCTGCGGCCGAGATTATTGTTCAGCAGTGTTTCGTAAAAGTTGCTCATGATCTGTTTCACTCGTTGCTTGCTATACGGGGATCACATCGGCACGATGTACAGCGCCGGAAGGTAACAGATTACAGCAGCAATAATAAGGTCTGAAATTGACCTTGGGCGGTTGAGTCTGTGTCACTTCAGCCAATGCCCGCGCGTTCAGGTCGGATAGACTGGCCATCACCGGGCAGATATTGAGATATTTTGCGTTCTGCCGCGTATTGGCAACGTTTTTACAGGATTCATAACATGACCCAAACAGTTCGTAGAGTCGCCATTATCGGCGGTAACCGTATTCCGTTCGCTCGTTCTAACAGCGCTTATTCATACGCGTCTAACCAAGACATGTTGACTGCCGCGTTGAATGGCTTGGTCAATCGTTACAATCTGCAAGGTGAGCACATCGGTGAGTTCATCGCGGGTGCTGTTATCAAACACAGCCGCGATTTCAACTTGGCTCGTGAAACTTTGTTAAATACGGCATTAAGCCCGCGCACGGTTGGCTGTGATATTCAGCAAGCATGTGGTACTGGCTTACAAGCCATCATGATGGCAGCGAACAAGATCGCTTTGGGCCAAATCGACAGCGCTATTGCTGGTGGCTCTGATACTACGTCTGATGCACCTATTGGCGTGAGTGAAGGTCTACGTAAAATTCTGCTAGAAGCTAACCGTCAAAAAACGACGAAAGATAAGCTGAAGCAACTCATGAAAATTCGTCCTAAGCATTTGGCGCCTCTTGTTCCTCGCAACGGTGAACCACGTACTAACATGTCGATGGGCGAACATACTGAGCTTACCGTTAAAGCTTGGGGCATAACGCGTGAAGAGCAAGATCAAATTGCCTTCAACAGCCATCAGAACTTGTTAGCGGCATACGACCGTGGCTTCTTCGACGATCTAGTGACGCCGTTCCAAGGTTTAGAAAAAGATAACTTGGCGCGTACGCCAAATATGGAAAAACTAGCAAGCTTGAAACCAGTATTCGATAAGAAGTCGGGTAACGGTACGCTAACGGCTGGTAACTCATCCGCGCTGACAGACGGTGCGTCGGTTGTGTTGTTGGCTTCAGAAGAGTGGGCGCAAGCACACAATCTGCCAGTTAAAGCTTACTTGAGCTTCTACGAAACAGCGGCGGTCGATTTCTTCGGTAAAGATGGCAACAAAGATAAAGAAGGTTTGTTATTGGCGCCCGCATACGCTGTGCCTGCGATGCTGAAGCGTGCTGGTATTACCTTACAAGATTTTGATTTCTACGAAATCCACGAAGCCTTTGCCGGTGTTGTTTGTTCAACATTGAAAGCGTGGGAAGACGAGAAATTCTGTAAAGAGAAGTTAGGCTTAGATGCGCCACTAGGCAGCATTGATCGTAGTAAGCTTAACGTGAACGGTTCTTCCATTGCCACGGGTCATCCATTTGCGGCAACCGGCGGTCGCATCGTAGCCTCCTTGGCTAAGATGTTGGAAGAAAAGGGTTCTGGTCGCGGCCTTATCTCCATCTGTGCCGCAGGTGGTCAAGGTGTTGTGGCGATCATTGAACGCTGATAGATCTCGTAGGATCACCTCCTACAATTTTGATCTATATTGATAATATTGTAACCCTGCCCATGGCGGGGTTTTTTTATTGTTTATCGTTACCAATAAAGTCTTTTAACTCCACAACCCGCTCGCTATGGTAGCGCTATTGAGGATATGCGGAGCATCTTAATGGATCAACAAAAGACGAAGTGGCTAGCACTGATTAGTTTGTATTTAGTGCAAGGTCTGCCGCACGGTTTTTTTGGCCAAGCGATGCCGGTATTGCTGCGTGAGCAGGGTGTTGATTTAAAGCATATTGGGTTAATGGCTTTGGTTGCTTTACCTTGGGCGCTGAAGTTTCTCTGGGCCCCCATGCTTGATCGCTTTACCTTATTTCCAAAGCGCTGGCCGGATGAATTTCGGCGCAGTTGGATCTTGGTGATGAATTATTCCGCAGCTGCATTATTAATTGCTATTTCATTTATGCCATTGGATTGGATTGCCACCGACGGCTTGTTAATTTTTGGTGTGCTGTTAATCGGCATCAATGTGCTTATTGCCACTCAAGATATCGCCACCGATGCGACCGCTGTTGAGAATTTATCGCCACATGAACGTGGCTTTGGTAACGGTATCCAAGTGGGAGGATATCGAGTAGGTATGGTGTTGGCTGGCGGCTTATTAGTATCTTATTTTTCGTATTTAGGGTGGCAAGTATCGTTATGGTTATTGGCTCTTATGATGGTGCTTGGAACAGTACCTTTATATGCCTACAAGCCAAAACCTCATCAAGTTGCTCAACAATCCATGCTGCCTCTGTGGAAAGGGTTTTTTCATTTAAACGATGCTTGGCTCTGGATTGCACTTATTTCCCTTTATAAAGTTGGTGATGCATTTGGCACACAAATGATTCGCCCATATTTGTCGGATGCTGGGCTTAGTTTGGATGAGTTGGGCACTATGCTTGGTGGTGTTGGATTTGTCGCTGGATTGGCGGGCGCATTGTACGGCGGCTGGCTTGTGGGTCGTATTTCTCGGGCACGAGCATTAACGCTGTTTTTATTGCTCGAAGGTTTGGCCATGCTCGGTTATGTCGGCATTAGTATGGAGAATAAAGCCCATATTTGGCTAGCGGTTACGGTTGAGCATGTTACTGGTGGCATGGCCACGGCCGCACTGTTTACGGTAATGATGGATCGTTGTCGCGAACACAGTGCGGCTGCCGATTATGCCTTACAAAGTTGTCTGGTGATTGTGACGGGCATGATTGCCAGCGCAATCTCGGGTTATAGCGCCACGACATTAGGTTATGATATGCATTTTGCCGTTGCCGCGTTTGCCTGTGTTGCCGCTGTATGGGTGGTGTATCGTGCCTCGCGGGCAGGCTTATTGTTACCTAAATCTCAGACTATGTAGTAAGAGTTCAACCATGTCCGATATCAACCAAACCCTAGATGCTCGCGGTTTGTTTTGCCCTGAACCCGTCATGCTCCTGCATAATATTATTCGCGATATTGCGATTGGTGATGTCGTAGAAGTATTAGCGACCGATCCCTCTACGGTGCGTGATTTTACTCGTTTTTGCGGATTTCTTGGCCACGAACTGATTCTCAGTGAAGAAGTCGCGGGGGATTATCGTTTTTTGATTCGCAAAGGCGAAGAAGAGGAAGAATAGGGCATCAGTAAGACGCTTTGGACATGAACTGGCTGTCATTGTCTGCAAGGTCAGACAAGCCAGCGTTTGTACTAACAGGTCTGAGTTGGTTGTGGTAACTTGCCCATAGTTCAGAAATCGCACAATTTTAATAAGGTCAGCTGGTTTTTATGAAGTACGGCGTTTTCAAATATCTTGGTATCAGTTTGCTGTGTTCTCTGGTTGTTGCTTGCGGTGGTGAGGAGGCGGTGGGCACTGCTAATTCGAATACTTCGGATCCTCTAACGTCGGATAAAGATGGCGACGGTGTTGTTGATGCGGAAGATGCATTTCCGCGTGATGCGTCAGAAAGCCTCGATAGCGACGGCGATGGTAAAGGCGATAATTCTGATGCCTTTCCATTTGATGCGTCGGAGAGCAAAGATAGCGACCGTGATGGTGTGGGTGATAACGCCGATGTGTTCCCATTTGATGCCAGTGAAACAATTGATACTGATGGCGATGGTATAGGTGACCATCGTGATACCGACGACGATAACGATGATGTACTCGACGTTGATGATGACCTACCTAAAGATCCTACCGAATCCGTGGATACTGACCATGATGGCATTGGTAATAATGCCGATACCGATGACGATAATGATGGTGTCTTAGACGTTGATGACGCGTTTCCAGAAGATGAAGATGAAACAGTCGACTTTGATGTTGATGGTGGTGGCGATAACAGTGATACCGACGATGATAACGACGGTGTTCCCGATGTAGAAGATTTATATCCTTTTGATGCTTCTGAATGGGCAGACACCGATGGTGATGGCGTTCCAGACAATGCTGACGCATTTCCTCGCAATGCGTCAGAAACGCTCGATTCTGATGGCGATGGCGTCGGTGATAATAGCGATGTTGCAAACGATGACCCAGCGGTGACTATTAAGGACGACGACGATGGCGTGCCGGCAGAAGACGACGTTGATGACGACGACGACGGCCTGATTGAGATTTCCACGGTCGAGCAGTTGGATTGGATTCGTAACGATCTTACCGGCGCAACTTTGAATAATGGTAGCTCATCTTCGGATTTAGGTTGCCCAGTTGTGGGTGGCTGTATTGGCTACGAGTTAGTTAAAAATCTCGATTTTACTTCCAGCGCTGGCTATGTACCGGATGCAACTAATGGCTGGATGCCAATTGGTTCAGTTGATCAGCCTTTTACTGCTATTTTCGATGGCAATGACTATGAGATTCGTAATCTAGAAATCTCTCGAGGTGATAGCGATAACATTGGTTTATTCGGCTATATCGCGAATGCTGAGGTTCACAATCTGGTATTGTCGGGTGCGTCTGCTTATGTCGTCGGCGGACGTTATGTCGGTGCGGTTGTGGGATCTGCGCATGATTCTACGATTTCCAATATGTATATCACGATTCCTGTCTATGGCGATGAAAGTGTCGGTGGCGTGGTTGGCTTAGCCGAAACTACAGTACTGGATTACCTGTCGACTGTTGGCGATGTTAGTGGCGACAGTATGTTAGTTGGCGGTGTCGCTGGTGCTGTTTATGGTTCTACGATTAGCCGTAGCTCAGCCACGGGCGACATTTCTGGACATTACAACGTTGGAGCATTATTGGGCGGTATCGAAGATTCGACCGTGAGCAGTAGTTATGCCCGAGGTGAAGTAAGCGCTCTTAATAACGCTGGTAGTTTAATTGGCGAGTCTTATTTATCGACCCTAAGCACGAGCTTTGCGACTGGCGCAGTGGTTACCAGTCCTGATGCTGACTACTCACCTATTGAAGTCGTAGTTGAGTATTTTGGTGGCCTTGCTGGGTATTTATATGATTCTAATATCTCTGCCAGTTATTGGGCTACTGATGCAACTGGCTTAAATATAGACACGGGTATTGCATTTGGTGATAACACGTTAGATACCTTTGGCGTTAACGACAGCGTATTACGTTGCCCGACAGCGGCCGATGCCGGTGGCTGTATTGCGGGCACCAACTTGTATGTTGGTTGGGCTGATATTGATCATGATTTCGATATGGGGGCATCAACACTGGCCATTGCCCCTTGGAACTTTGGTAATAGCAGTGTATTGCCGACCTTGTTGCTAAAGACTAACCCTTAATACGGGCATCTGCTTAGCTTGTAGCAGCGGTATCAATTTCGCCGGATTTATATAAAGCTGCGCTAAGCAGAGACAAATATAAGTAGAAAAAAATAAAAAAGGGGCCAGATCATGGCCCCTTTTTTATTGCCACAGGCGCTGTAATTTACCGTGTTGCAGTCTTGTTTAGCGCAGCGATGAAACGGTTAAGTTGCACCTCAGTCGCTTTGCTATGTAACCAACGCTCAATGAGTTGGGTACGTTCTTGTTCTGCGCTCAGACCTTTGCCTAAACCCTCCGCTAGACGTTGGACCTGCATATTCATGCGTAAACTACGGTCTTGCTCTGGGCTGTCGATATTGGCAAGAATCTCCATGGCAACACACAGTGCGCCTGCATCTTCGGTGAATTCAGTGCGGGATTGAGCATTACGAAAGTTCGCTTCATCGAAACCATTGGCAAGTGGCAGGCTAGTATCCCAGTCTTGCTCAGCTTGTAGTGCTTCTAAACGCTGTATGACGCCATTCCACGCCGCCAGTGTTTGTTCATTAGTTGCCTGTTGTTGACGACTTTGAACGGCACTTTGCATTTCATCCAATATTTTGTTTAAACGCTGGTGGGCACTGCGCGGCAGTTCTAGGGCGTGGAAACGGACCTTGATCTCATGTAAGCCATTGGCTAATGATTGCGCTTCAAGGCTCTGATCAGCAACTAATGCCTGTGCCTCTGCTACCATAGCTTCTGCTTCGTTTATCACTGTATTGAGTGCCTCTTTACGGGCGTCGCGTTGTTCGTTTAAACGTGCAAATACGGCATCGGCATGCTGGCGCAACTGTTGCCATAATTTTTGGTCAGCGCCCTTTGGTGTCATGCCGATGGCTTTCCAGTCTTGCTGTAGCTGCTTAATCTGTTCGATAGCTTCATCCAAGTCGTCGTGGCTTACCATGCTTGCGGCTTTGCTTACGATGGCTTCTTTCAACGCAAGATTACGACCGTATTCTTCTTTGATATGTGCATAGATTGCATCACAGGCACTTTGGAAAGCGGTTTGAGTCTCTTTATGCGAAGCGCGATCGACCGGTGAGTATTGACGAAATGCTTCGCGTGCCGTGTTCAATGTTTGCTGTACCGTTTTCCAATCGGCACCTTCCCAATTCATGGCCTGTTCGTAAGCCAATAGTTGCTGGGTCAGATCTTGACGGGCAGCTACATTGCGGGCGCGTTGTTCTGCGAGTTCTGAGAAGTAGGTTTTACAGGGTTCAAAAGCGCGATCTGCGGCGGCTTGGAAGCGCGCCCATAATTCGCGGTCGTTGCCACTATTGCCAAGATTTTTCCATTCTTGTTGCAGCAATTGAATCGTATCAGCACGTGTTTGTGGCTCCATATCACTATCGGCAATACTTTCCATGCTGGCGCATAACTGTTCTTTTTTCGGATTGATGGCAAAGCCCTGCCAGTCTCGCAGCTCGTTTAAGCGCGCCGTTAACAGACGAAGACGATTTTGATGCGGCTGCTGTTGTTTGTGATCGAGTGCATTTAATGATTTTTGGATGGTCTTCATTAAACGACCGGCATCGTTTGCTTGGCCCTCATCAAGCACCGTTTCTAGTTGGTCCATTTGCTTTCGCATTCGGTCGGCAACTTGCTTTTGCTGGTCGATAAGATCGTCTTTTTTGGTGCCTAACAGTGCGCATTGAGCTTGTAGCTGAGTTAACCACTCTGGTGCTGTTAAATTGTTCGGCCACTGGCAGCGTTGTAGCCACTGTTTACCGATACGGGCGGCCTCTAGGGTTTCGCTCAGGTCTTTACTGGTCGCTTTGGTAAACCACGCCGTAATGGCGTCTTGCTGTTCACTGTAGAAATTCAAACAATCGGCAACTGCCGCGGATTGCTGCACAAGTGCTTGATAGGCTTTGCGCTGTTCAGCATTGGTAGGGCTTTGTTTTTCGCTATTCTCCCAGGCTTGTTGTTCACTCTGGCAGGCGGCATTCCATGTACCGGAAAGCTGCTCGGCTGCAACTTCCAGTTGCGCGTTCATACGGGCGATAATGTCAGCGCGTTCGGCTTCCGCTTGGCGGGCAATTTCAGTTTGCGCGGCGCGGCGTTGTTCTTCCGTTTCGTGAACGCGCAGTATTTCATCGGCTTGTTCTAGTGCTGTTGCAAATTTAGCAAGTAGCGTTTCATCACCGTTAGCGCGTAACTCGTTCAAACCTTGATGCAACACTTGTAAGCGCCCAAAAAAATCAGGGCTGTAACCCAAGCGCACCAGTTGCTCTGCTTGGCTGGTTAGGTGTGCTAGCTTTTCACGCTCTGCTGTTTCACGTTCTTGCTGTTCTTTAACTGCGGCTAAGCGTTCTTTGCAGAGGCGGTACACCGCTTTGTCTTTTCCCTGAGCCACATCAAGCAGTGCCTGAAGTAGGGCAGGGTTATGAATGCCTTCGGCTGCGGCCATGCGCACTCGGGCAACACTGTGCTCGCTGGCTAATTGCAGGCGTTGCTCTTCATCGCTGATGCGGCTAATGGCCTCTACGCGTAATTCGTGATTGTCGGTTAATGCGGCAATGCGCACATACATTTTGCTATCGGCATTGCTGGGTAAGTTGCCGTTGGTCAACAAGCGATTTAGCCAGTGTTGGCGAGTCGCTTCGCGTAGTTCGCTGTTGCTGTCGCGCAGTAGAGATTCAAGATCTTCTTCACTTTTTAGGCGAGCCAGTGCGGCATCGCGTACCGATGCGTCAGGTTCTTTGCGGATAAAGGTGATGAGTTGTTCCACTGACTGCAGAGTCTCTAAGGCCTTACGTCTAACTTGCGGATTCTCGTGTTGCGATTTTGGTTTGAAAAACTTTTTAAATAACGCCATTCGAATTGTCCAACTAAGGTTTGCCACAGAAAAAAAGCGCCACCATTTTACAGTTCGCTAGCCGTTTAGGAACCATTGATTCCAAAGTTCCTTATGTCTAAATCATCATATTGCTGGAATTCGTCATTTTACCTGAGTCAGGGCAATGTCTTTAGATCATTATTGAGATGCTAGCTATAGTAAAGACGGCGTAGATTCGCTGTGGTAAAGTTTTGCAAGGGTGAGCGGAGCTCAGTCAAACAATAATAAAATCTCGGGGATCACGATGAATTTAACCAAACTCTTGCTGCTGATCAGTATGGTCGCTATGAGCGGTTGTGCTTATATGGGGGTTGGCTCGCGTCCATTGTCGGAACTAACAGAAAAGTATACTGACGAATCGTCTAAATTTCTCACGGTTGATGATCTAGTAATCCATTACCGTGATGAAGGCTCTGGTCCTGTTGTATTGTTACTGCATGGCGAAACCACCTCGTTGCATATTTGGGATGCGTGGGCAGAACAGCTGAAAGGCGACTTTCGTGTTATTCGCATGGATCTACCGGGTCATGGTTTAACTGGCCCAGACCAAGCCACTGAGACTTATGATCTTGATTATATGATCACTAAAGTCGAACATTTTATGGATAAGCTAAATCTGCGCAAAGTGCAGATGGTTGGTAACTCTCTGGGTGGTTATGTCACTTGGAACTTCGCTCAGCGTTATCCGCAACGCGTAGAGCGCATGATTTTGGTTAACTCGATTGGTTATCAGCAAGAGTTGCCATCCACCTTGAGCTACAACACCATTCCGGTATTGCGCGAGTTTAACGCCTTGATTTTATCTTGGTCTAAGGCCCAACAGCGTGTGGAAGAAGCGTATGGTGATGATGAAAAAATTACTGATGATGTGATTCGCCGTAACCAAGATTTGGGGCTGCGTAAAGGTAACCGTTCATCCTTAATCAAGGTGGCTCGTACTATCGAAGAAGATACTGATCAAGGTAATCTTGGTCATCGCATCAAATACATTCAAACACCAACCCTAGTAATGTGGGGCGAAGACGATGAATGGACACCTGTATCCGTAATGAAGCATTTTAAAGTGGATTTACCGAACATGGACATCATCAGCTACGAGGGCGTAGGCCACCTGCCAATGGAAGAGTTACCGCGCCAATCAGCCCGCGATGCTCGGTATTACCTGCAAACAGGTGAACTAGGTAAGTTGCCGGGTGATCAAGAACAAGGCTGGTAAGATCAGGCTCAGGAGCCATAAGTGAAGAGTATTGTTTGGTATGATTACGAAACCTTTGGCGCTAACCCTGCGTGGGATCGTCCAGCGCAATTTGCGGCGATCCGTACGGATGAAGACCTCAATGAAATCGAACCGCCGGTAGAGATATTCTGCCAACCGGCGGACGATTATCTCCCACATCCTGAAGCCATCTTAATTACCGGTATTACACCGCAAGATTGCTTAAAAAAGGGCGTGCCCGAAACTGAGTTTATTGCTCGCATTAACACTATGTTTAGTCAGCCCGGCACATGCACCGCCGGCTACAATAGCATTCGTTTTGATGACGAATTTACCCGTTATACCCTCTATCGTAATTTTTATGATCCTTACACTCGTGAGTGGCAGGGCGGCAATAGCCGTTGGGATTTACTTGATGTTGTACGGTGTGCTTATGCACTGCGTCCAGAGGGTATTAGTTGGCCGAAGCATGACGATGGTCGCGTTAGTTTTAAGCTAGAGCAGCTAACCGCCGCGAATGGCTTAGACCACGGTAAAGCGCATGATGCGGTATCCGACGTGCGTGCCACTATCGCGTTGGCGCGGCTTGTGCGAGATAAACAGCCTAAACTGTTTAACTATTTATACGACAATCGCAGCAAGCAAGCCTTAGCTGCCATGGTGGATGTCACCAGTCACAAGCCGTTGATGCATGTGTCGGGTATGTTTCCGGTTGAGCAGGGTTGTATGGCAGTGGTCGTGCCGCTGTGTTGGCATCCAACCAATAAAAACAGCTTTATCGCCTTCGACTTAAATCAAGATCCAACACCATTATTTGCTTTGAGCGCTGAAGAAATTCAGCAGCGGGTGTTTACCCGCACCGCAGATTTACCCGAAGGAGTTGAACGCTTACCGTTAAAAGAAATCCATATTAATAAGTCACCGGTGCTGGCTCCGGCGAAAACCCTAACGCCAGATCAAGCCGAGCGTTGGGCGATTAGCGGCCAGCGATTGCGCCAGCATCTGGCGATGTTTCGTGATGCTGGTGCTGGCTCGTTAACAACCAAACTGCATCAAGTATTTTCTGATCGTGGTTTTGTCGCGTCTAAAGACGTGGATGGTCGTTTGTATGATGGTTTCTTCTCAGCGGCGGATAAACAAGCCATGAACGATTTACACCAATTAAGCGATTGGGATTTAGCCGATTGGCCAGCACCATTTAGGGACGAACGTTGTGAAGAAATGTTATTTCGCTATCGCGCACGCAATTATCCAGATACCTTAAATGAAGATGAACGCGAGCGTTGGGAACAACACCGCGTAAACCGCTTAATGGCAACGCAACCAGTCATCCCCGCGTTAACGTTTGCGCAGTTTGCACCCTTATTAGAGCAAGCCGCAATGCGTGTTGCCGACGACCCAATCAAATTACAATGGATACACGAACTGCAAATGTATGCAGAATCGATTTTCCCTGTTGTGGATTATTAATATTCATTAACGCTGATGTTAATTAGCGCTAACAGAGGAAAGAAATATGAGAATAGTAGCCGTTTTGTTTGCAGTATTGCAGCTAATGCAAAACTAAATCCATCGTATTTTAAATTGCGCCCAGCTTGCTTTTGAGCTAGGAGTGGCCTTGATAATCCCAGTGCTAATCAGCACTTTAAATTAAGCCCTCCATGAACCAAGCAATGAAAGCAACCTTGCTTGCCATCTCTGATTTCTTATACACACTGGTTAACTGATTGCGAACCGTCTTTTCAGCAACATTGCGATAATCTGCAATTTCTTTAGCGCTAAATCCTTTGAGTGTAAATAAGGCAACGTCAGATTCACTTTCGGTAAACCCCCAAGTTGAAAATTGCTTCAGGATTTCCTCACCGAAAATACGCTTAGCGCTCACCAGCTCTTTTGATGCTTGTGCAGAGTGAACTCTTGCTTGCGCCAATTCGATCAATAGTTGATCATTTCGTTTTGCTTGTGCTCGAGTATTGAAAAACAGCATCAATAATAGCGAAAGTGCAAATACACACACGATTGCCTCTTGAGTCATGTGCAGCAAGTTTGCTCCATGCGCAAAGTCGACCATAATATCCATGATGCTCGTTATGACGATGAGTACAAAAAATAACCTAATTAAAAACTCCCACTTTGCTTCGTCAATCATCATCTCTCCATAATTAGGCGTGATTAATACTATGGCGAATATCGCCTCTATGCTGCCTGATTCTAAGTCATTTATAGCATGGGACATATATCCTATGCCCTATAAACATTGAATTTTTCCCCTAGTAGGACATACCTCCCATATAGCCGTCGCAACTTGTCATTTAATATCGGTATCACTGAATGACTGAGCCAACTTGAGTTTATTGTTGAATGTTTACTCAAGCGTCATAAAAGCCAAGCGATACCTCCCATTAATATCGAAATGGACAAACCGATGAAAACTTTTAGCCGCATACCTGCGATCCTTATAACATCACTAACTCTATCCTTCTCATATGCAGAGACCGTCTTAGCTGAGGCACCTGACTTTGGGCCACTACAAGCATTGATTGGCACATGGAAGACCGTTAATACGGGAGTTGACATTGCTCCTGGAAGGACTGGATCAGCCGTCGGTCAGGGTGGCCCAGCCGTAGAACCTTTTTACGAAGTAAGAACCTTTGAAGCCGCTGCCGACGCTGTGAATAACAGTGACCAATCACTCGTTGCCATCTACTACAAACAAGAAGTGTTTAGACAACGAGACGATGCAAAATTTCATGACCAGCGTGGTTATTTAATTTATGACAAAAAGAATCAGATGGTTTACAACTCGTTCTGTGTACCAAGAGCCGTTTGTGTTGTGGCAGAAGGAAAAGCGGGCTCAAAGATGACGCTGACAGCCCCTAGTCGAGGTATTGCAGAGTCGTCCTACATGAATAAAAATGCGACAACCAAAGCTTTCTCGATGACCATAGAAATTGGCAAAGATACCTTTTCCTATACACAAACTACGCAACTTGATAGTTATGGTAATGACTTCTCTCATACCGATGCTGCAACACTAGAAAGAGTTCAGTAGATCGACATTGAGATGCTATTAACCGGCATTAAAAATGGCTAAAGCCAGTCCGTGACTGGTTTTAGCTGCTAGACACTAAGTTTTAATCGCAACACTTGCGGTTGATAACTGGCAGCAAATCCCCTCTATGAGCTGAACCTCGCCCTGCCTTCTGGTATCCTTCGCCTCCTTAAATGGCTTAATAGACTTAAACGCCCTGTCGGACTGAATATGATTACCCTCTATGGCATAAAAAACTGCGACACCATGAAAAAGGCGCGAGCATGGCTCGATGAGGCTGGCGTTGTTTATAAGTTCCATGACTACAAAAAAGACGGTCTCTCTGCTGCATTACTAGACGTTTGGTTAGCGAGCCCAGGTTGGGAGGCGCTAATCAATCGCCGCGGTACAACGTGGCGAAAGTTACCAGACAACATTAAAGAAACGCTTGATGAAACGTCGGCTCGGGCAATTATGCTAGAGAACCCATCAATTATTAAGCGCCCGCTATTAGACACCGGCAGCACTCGACATCTTGGCTTCAAAGCCGACGAATACACACATCTACTACAAGAAATAATGTGAGGAATTCCCATGACAGCATTTGCACTAGCCATTGGTGTAGGCACAAAAAACAGCAAGGGCGAATGGTTGGAAGTCTACTTCCAAAGGCCACTATTAAACCCTGCTGACAGCTTAGTTTCTGCGGCGCTTGAAACCTTAGGCTACGAAGGTGGCAACATGGCACTGGATGTTGATGGTGGTGAACTAACAGCGTTCGCGGATGCGATTGAAGCGGTAGCGCCTGAGCAAGCGGCATTAGCACGTGCTTGTACTGAGAGCGTTCGTCCAATTACGGTGACAATTTTAGATACTGATGCACCAGCGACTAGCACCCCTGAGGTTTACCTCAAGCTGCACCTTTTGTCGCACCGTTTGGTTAAGCCACATAGTGTTAATCTAGCCGGTATGTTTGGCTTGCTGCCAAACGTTGCTTGGACCAACCAAGGTGCGATTGATTTAGCTGAACTTCCAGAAGCGCAGTTAAAAGCGCGTTTAAATGGCGAACTGCTTAGTATTAATAGTGTTGATAAGTTCCCGCGTATGACGGATTACATAGTGCCAAGCGGTACACGTATTGCGCACACGGCGCGCGTCCGCTTAGGCGCTTACATCGGTGAAGGCACAACCATCATGCATGAAGGTTTCGTGAACTTTAATGCCGGTACTTTAGGCGTTTCTATGGTTGAAGGCCGTATCTCTGCTGGGGTTGTTGTTGGCGATGGCTCAGATCTCGGCGGTGGTTGCTCTACCATGGGTACCTTGTCCGGTGGCGGCAACATCATCATTTCAGTTGGTGAAAAATGCTTGCTCGGTGCGAACGCCGGTATCGGCATTCCATTAGGTGATCGTTGTACAGTGGAATCCGGTTTGTACGTTACTGCGGGTACCAAGATTCAAGTACTGGATGATCAAAAACAAGTTGTTGATACCGTTAAAGGTCGTGATCTTGCTGGAAAGTCTGATTTACTCTTCCGTCGTAACTCAATTACCGGTGCCGTTGAATGTGTGACCAATAAAAGTGCTATTGCACTGAACGAAGAATTGCACGCAAATAACTAGGTGCTTGTTTATCCTATAGGTCTAACGATCGTTAGACCTATAGGTGTCAAGAGATGGTTTTTATGTTGAACTAGGGAAGAGCGCTGGTTACAGCGCTTCGATCGCTACAATCTGCTCGCGCAGTTTGCCTTGGTCGCGTTCATACCCTGCCAGTTTGTCGCGCTCTTTGGCGATCACGCTTTCGGGGGCTTTATCAACAAAACCGGCGCTGTTTAGCTTGCCAGCGATACGGCCGATTTCTTTGTCGAGTTTTTCAATTTCTTTGCTTAATCGGGCGATTTCTTTTTCTTTATCAATGAGGCCAGCCATCGGCACGAGCACTTCCATTTGGCCAACCAGTTGTGTGCTTGCCATAGGGATGTCGTCGCCGTCGTTCAGCCAAGTAATCTTGCTGAGTTTGGCTAGTTTCATTAAGAAGCCTTGGTTGTCGTCGGCGCGCCGGAAGTCTTGGTCGTCGCCGTCTTTTAGCAAGATTTCCAGTTCTTTGCTTGGGCTTATGTTCATTTCGGCGCGGATGTTACGCACGGCGGTGATCACGCCTTTTAGCCATTCCACGTCGGCTTCGGCTGCGGCATCAATAAAGGCATCTTGTGGCTCTGGGTAAGCGGCCAGCATGATCGTTTGTGGGTGGCCAGGGCCGGTTTTACCCGCCAGGTCTTTCACTTGCTGCCAGATGGATTCGGTAATAAACGGAATAATCGGGTGCGCTAAGCGTAAGGTCGCTTCTAACACGCGTACCAGTGTGCCTAAGGTGCCGCGTTTGGCTTCTGCGCTGGCGTTGGCATCCCAGAGTACCGGCTTAGATAATTCTAAGTACCAATCGCAGTATTCATTCCAGATGAATTCATACAGGGTTTGCGCAGCCATATCGAAGCGATATTGGTCCATGTGGCGGCGTACTTCTTTTTCTGCAGTTTGCAGGCGCGATATAATCCAGCGATCGGCCAATGATAAAACAACGGGTTCGCCCTGACCGTCTGGAGAGACGCCACAAGCGGCTTTCATCTCGTCAGTAATGGCGATCTTGGTGCCGTTGGCTGCGGCCGCTTCTACGGCTTCTTCACCGGCGATAGACAGCATCACGTAGCGTGAGGCGTTCCATAATTTATTACAGAAGTTGCGATAGCCTTCGAGGCGCTTCATATCCCAGTTAATATCGCGGCCGGTTGAGGCCATGGCAGCGAGGGTAAAGCGCAAAGCGTCAGTGCCGTGTGGGGCGATGCCTTCTGGGAATTCTTTTTTCGTACGCTTACCGATTTTTTCTGCCAGCTGTGGCTGCATCATGTTGCCGGTACGCTTGTCCATTAAATCGTCGAGACTGATGCCGTCGATCATGTCGAGTGGGTCGAGTACGTTGCCCTTGGATTTCGACATTTTTTGGCCCACTTCGTCGCGGATCAAACCGGTCACGTAGACGGTTTTAAACGGCACCTGCGGTTTGCCATCTTGGTCTTTGCAGAAGTGCATGGTCATCATGATCATGCGCGCCACCCAGAAGAAGATGATGTCGAAACCCGTTACTAATACATTGGTTGGGTGGAAGTCGGCCATACGTTTGGCCACTTCAGGATCATCTAAGTTTGGCCAACCTAAGGTGGCGAATGTCCACAGGGCAGAGGAGAACCAGGTGTCGAGAACGTCGTTGTCTTGGCGCAGTTCTACATCGTCGGCTAGGTGGTTTTGTGCGCGTACTTCGGCTTCGTCGTGGGCAACATAAACGTTACCTTCTTCGTCGTACCACGCCGGAATGCGGTGCCCCCACCAAAGCTGACGCGAGATGCACCAGTCTTGAATGTCGCGCATCCACGAGAAGTACATGTTCTCGTAGGATTTAGGTACAAACTGAATGTCGCCATTTTCTACCGCTTCAATTGCGGGTTTAGCCAGTGTTTTGGCATCGACATACCATTGATCGGTGAGCATTGGCTCGATTACAACGCCGCCACGGTCGCCGTACGGTACGGTTAAATCGTGATCTTTAATGGCGTCGAGTAGTCCGAGTTCATCCATCGCCGCAACAATGGCTTTACGCGCAGCAAAGCGTTCCATGCCGCGATATTTTTCTGGAATGGTGGTGTCGAGGGTGTCGTTAACGCTGCCGTCGGTGTTAAAGGCTTGGGCCTGATCGCGGATGTCGGCATTAAAGGTAAGAATATTGATCATCGGTAGGCCGCAACGCTTGCCGACTTGGTAGTCGTTAAAGTCGTGCGCTGGGGTAATTTTTACCGCGCCGGTGCCTTTGTCCATGTCGGCGTGTTCGTCGCCCACAATCGGAATTAAACGGCCAGTGAGTGGCAGTACGATATTCTTGCCAATTAGATTTTTGTAGCGCGGATCTTCTGGGTTTACCGCAACGCCGGTGTCGCCGAGCATGGTTTCAGGGCGCGTAGTAGCGACCACGATGTAGTCTTTTACATTGCCTTCGTTGTCGGTGTAGCTCAGGCCATCGGCTAACGGGTAGCGCAGGTGCCACATCGAACCTTTCGATTCTTTGTTTTCCACTTCCAGATCAGAAATTGCTGTGTGCAGTTTCGGGTCCCAGTTGACTAGGCGTTTGCCACGGTAAATCAGGCCGTCTTTATGCAGACGAATAAACACTTCTTGTACGGCTTTATAAAAACCATCGTCCATGGTGAAGCGTTCGCTTTGCCAGTCGACTGAGTTGCCTAGACGGCGCATTTGGCTGGTGATGGTGCCGCCTGATTGTTCTTTCCATTCCCAGACTTTATCCAAGAATTTTTCGCGACCAAGGGCGTGACGATCCGGTTGATTTTCCACCGCCAGTTTACGTTCTACTACCATTTGCGTAGCGATGCCGGCGTGGTCAGTACCGACTTGCCATAAGGTTTTTTGACCTTGCATACGCTTGTAGCGCGCCAGTGCATCTTGCAAGGTGTGCTGAAACGCATGACCCATGTGCAGCGAGCCGGTGACGTTTGGTGGTGGGATCATGATGGAATAACCTTCGCCGGTTAAGCCGTCTTGATAAGGCTTAAAGTAGCCTTTTTCTTCCCACTCTTTGTACCAAGTTTGTTCGATTGCGCCGGGCTTATAGGTCTTATCCATAGTCGTTGCTGCTACTCAAGTCGATACGGGCTGGCAGCATGGGCCAGCCCAGAAATATGAAGTATTAAAAATGGCGGAGATTATAGCGGAATTCGAGCGCGGAGGGCAGAGCCTAGGGTAAGGCTCTGGTGGTGCAATTTGGGTTTATTGGCCAGATTCGATTAGCTGGCGAATGCGATTGCGCAATCGGCCTTTCAATAGCGGCATTATATCGTCAACCAGTTCGTCGATTAGACGCTCGCGCTGCAGGAGCGAGAGCAATGCTGAACTGGTTTCATTCATGCTGTGTTCAACGCTGGCGGCTTTTTCAGCGCGCTCTTTTGCTGCCGAGGTCTGACCTTGGCTACTAGGATTGGGAGTAAAGCGGCTAGTGCTTGCTTGTTTCGGCGCTGGCGCAGCAGACATTTTGGCGACGTCTTCAATCGTTGCTTTGCGCTCGTGGGCAAGGCGGTCGATGGTGGCTTGCGGCAAAAAGGGATTGCTAGACACGAGCGGCGAGGTGAATTTTGCGTTCGCAAGTTGAGCAGGCTCCGCATGGCGCGCTTGCCCGATGGCTGCTTGGATGTCGTCGCCGTCGAATAAATCGTTTAGAACAGGAATATCATCGGTTTCTAGCGTTCCAGCATCGGCACCGTCTAGAACCCGTTGCAGGTTTTCCAGTTCACTGAGTAAATGTCGCGATTCATCCTTGTTGCTCATCAGCGCGCTCTCTTCTCGTGATGTTGAAGTGGCATATCAGTGGCCTTAAGGGGATAGCCACGATCCTTCAAAAAGCGAAAGTGACTACGAGTGTATTCCAACACTCGGTCATGTTGAACAACCACTTCGCATAATCGTTGAAATCGACTAAAAAAGTTGGGCAGTACTTGGCTTAGATTGATCAGTACGTCGTGTTGGTGGCCTGGGTCATCAAGCCAACCGATACTGACTTGGCAATTGATCGGTGCATCTTGCGCATCCAACAATGCATGGGGCACAAAAGAATATTCCCGATAGGTCCAAAGTAGGTCATCGAAAGCCGCGGCTTGTTGACGATTATCTAGCTGTACAAGTATCTGCCGGCCTTCTTTGGTTACCAATTGGTCAACTAAGCGGCAGGCAAATAACCACTGATCTTCGATGGTTTGTTCTTTCAGCAAGTAGAAGTCCGACTGAGTCATCTGGATTCAGTTCCTGCGATAGTGATTTTATGTTTGCTTAACCGAAAACGATGCAGCACTACGTCAATGCTGACATCGAGTTTGATATGCGCCAGTAAACGCGCGCGCGCGGCTTGTGTCACGCGCCAATGATGGGGCGTCATCATGAGTAGGTCGCCAATGTGTTGCGAGCTGGTTAGATGAATGGTTTGTTGTACCGCATCTTCGCCAACGCATTCAAAACCTGCCTCAGCCATTTTAGTCATGGGCGAGAAGGTATCTAAGCGCACCTCATCATAAATAATATGGCGCAGTTCAATTAAATGCTGCGGGCCGGTGTTCACCAATAGGATGTCAGTATCGCCATGAATTATACTTTCTAAGCCTTGCGGCATGAGCGGCGTAAACAAGCTGATCACTAAGTCCATACTCCGATTGGCCACCGGAGGACGGGCACCACTGGCGACAATCCATTGGATATCGCGGTCGCGGCGTACAGCTCGACGAATGGTGTCTTTGGATATATCCAATCCTACTATCTGCGCTGCGCAACCTTGGTTCGCTAAGTACTGTTTCAAGCGCGCGGTGTAATAGCCTTCGCCACAACCGATATCGAGAACACGCTGCGGCAAACCTTGTACATTGGCATTTAGCAGATTCGACACTGGCTCATAAACACCAGAATCCAGCAGCCGCGTACGGGCATCGGCCATCGCTAGGTCGTCGCCTGGGGTTTTAGAATTTTTATGCTGCGCCAACAGCAGGTTCAAATAGCCTTGGCGCGCTTCATCAAAACTGTGGTTATTGCTGCACTGCCAGCGTTTGTCGTGTTGCTCAAGTGTATTGCTACACACAGGGCATACGAGCAAAGAAACCGGCAAAGACATAGAGGGTAATAAAGTCATTAGGCCAGCAAGTTCTCGAGCAAACGTTCGTAGATATCGGTTAATACATTTAGGTCTTCGGCTTTAATGCACTCATCCACTTTATGGATGGTGTCATTGCATGGCCCTAATTCCAAAACTTGGGCTCCGGTTGGTGCAATAAAGCGACCGTCGGAAGTACCACCGGCGGTAGACAGTTCTGTTTCTCGACCAGTAATCGCGTGAATAGCATCCACGCTGGCTTCGACTAAAGCGCCTGCCGCGGTTAAGAATGGCTGGCCGCTGAGGTTCCATTCGATTTCGTAGTCTAGGCCGTGTTTATCCAAAATCGCCTGCGTGCGTTCTTTCAGAATATCGGCGGTTAATTCGGTAGAGAAGCGGAAGTTAAACACCACTTCTAATTCACCAGGAATCACGTTGGTGGCCCCGGTTCCGCCATTGATATTAGAAATTTGAAAGCTGGTGGCCGGGAAGAAGTCGTTACCGTTATCCCATTGTTCTGCTGCGAGTTCAGTTAATGCCGGAGCCGCAACATGGATCGGGTTTTTAGCTAAGTGAGGGTAGGCCACATGACCTTGAATCCCTTTTACTTTTAGCACTGCACCCAATGAACCACGACGGCCATTTTTAATCACGTCGCCTACGAGATGGGTAGACGATGGTTCGCCTACTAGGCACATATCAATTTTTTCGTTACGGGCTTCCAGCGTTTCAACCACTTTTACCGTGCCGTTGTGTGCTGGGCCTTCTTCATCGCTGGTGATTAAAAATGCGATGGAGCCTTTATGATTTGGGTGTTTCGCGACAAAGCGTTCCACCGCAATGATCATGCAGGCCAATGAGCCTTTCATGTCGGCGGCACCACGACCGTAGAGCATGCCGTCTTTGATTAGTGGTTCAAAGGGGGCGTGTTCCCACTTAGTTTCTGGGCCAGTAGGAACCACATCGGTATGACCTGCAAAGCAGAATACAGGTTTCTCTGTACCACGGCGCGACCAAAAATTATCGACGTCGCCAAAGCGCAGTGGCTCGTTATTAAAACCAGCAGCGCCGAGGCGTTCCATCATAAGTTGCTGACAGCCATCGTCGTCTGGGGTAACTGAACGACGGGCAATTAAATCGGAGGCCAATTGCAGAGTTGGAGTCATGCTAAATCCTGATGAAAACGCGTAAAGCCGCGATCATAACATAGGATAAGCTTACTCAGCAGTGCTCGGCCTAGGGGGGACGGGAGCATAGAAAGGCTCGCGATAGTAAGGGAATAGGCTGTTATGTGATCCCATAACATAGATAACCTCTGGATCATCGCGCTCCGGCCACAGATAGAGTCCATTGCCATTAATGCTGATAAATGAATAGGGATGTTCGCCGATGGTGCTGTCTTCTTTACCCAAAATGATGCCACGTACGGTGAGTAGCTGACCTTTTGCGTAGACCTCAGGGTCTAACAATTGATCGAAATGCACGCGAATGCGCCCTGATGTCGCGCGAACATCCTCTTTAGGACGTCCACTGCTATACAGTGGCAATTGCAAAAGCTCTACGCTGCTGCCGTCGGCGTAATTGGTGATCGCAACGATACGTCCACCTAAAACGACTTGGCTGCCCAGATAAGCCTCTGGGTTGTGCTGTAATTGAGACAGTGTCGGCAGATTATCAGGGGTGTCTACCGCAACACTCTTGGGGTAGCTCGCGCATGCCGCGAGCGCTAAAGTCAATACTGAAAGGAGAACGGGTTTGGTAACATTGAGATTCATAATAGTAATCCTAGTAACTGCAATATATGACTGTTGGTGATCGCCACGGGTTCCTTGGTGGTTCTTATAAAACAATAAAGAAACTCAGCAAGCGTTGCCATGGTCGCTTGCAGTGCTAACATACACCGCTTTGTGATGGTGCAGCTGTTTTTGTGCCTCGATATTAATTTAAGGTAGATAGAATGAGTCAGTCCTTGACCCGCGAAGAACTCCAAACTGTAATGGCTGAGGCCGATTTACTGAAGAGTCGAGAAGAAGTAGAAGCGGCATTGGACCGTATGGCCGGTGAAATCACCGCACAATTGAGCGCTGCCATGCCTGTTGTTTACGCCATTATGAATGGTGGTTTAGTGATGGCTGGGCAGCTATTAACACGCTTGAAATTTCCATTGGAGCAAGGTTATTTGCATGCCACGCGCTATCGCGGCGAGTTTACTGGGCAAACTGATCTGCAGTGGCAGGCGCCACCGTCGATTCCAATGGATGGCCGCACAGTACTCATTTTGGATGACATTTTTGATGAAGGCCACACCTTGGCCGAAGTGGTTAAATCGTGTTTTGCGCAAGGCGCCAAAGAGGTGTTAACTGCGGTGCTCGTGAACAAGGTTCATGACCGTAAGCATCCAGATTTAACCGTCGATTTTATCGGCTGTGATATCGAGGATCGTTACGTATTTGGCTATGGTATGGATTATCGTAGTTTTTGGCGTAATGCCGATGGTATCTATGCGGTTAAGGGGCTATAGCAGCCCCGCGCATTGTTATTGAGCAATGCGCCCTCCTCATTTGTAGCATCAATGAAAATGACTTTCGGTAAAGATGGGTAAAACACTTGTTCGCTTTTCTTTAAGCTCATTATCATGTGAGCATTATTTTCCTGATGGTACTTTGCGGAGATGTAGTTTTGACAGCGACTCTACGTCGGATCTTGCCTTGCCTAGTCATTTTTTTAACGGCTTGCACTTCAGTAACGACAAAGCAACCTGAGGCTATTGCACTCGGGCCAGTATTTGAAGTCACTAGCGATGAAGATCTTCTGCAAGGCGAAAACGCATGGTGGCGGGAGTTTAATGATGCTGAGTTATCGGCTTGGGTGGCCGCGAGCCTTGCGCAAAATTACAGTCTTCAAGCGGCGAGAGCCCGTTTAGATCAAAGCATGGCCAGTTGGCGTTCATCACGCAGTGATTATTATCCTACCTTAGATGCCAATGTCGGACGCTCACGTACATGGACAGAATCGGGAAATATTCAGAGCACTAACAATCAATGGAACGCCGGTTTATCGACCAGTTATGAAGTGGATTTGTGGGGCTCGATAGGCGCTTCGAGCGCACAAAGCAAGTACACCAGTTTTAGCCGCGAAGCGAGTATTCGAACATTGGCTAATACCGTAGCTGGGCAGGTGGCAACGGCTTGGCTGGGGTTACGCAAAGAGACCCAGATGTTGGCATTATTAAATAGCCAGCAGCAACGTATTGAATCGGCACTGAAGGTGGTGCAGGGGCGTTATCAGCGCGGTCAAACCAGCGTGACTGATGTGTGGCAGCAACAGCAGTTATTAGAATCTATTCACGCCGATATTATTACATCGGAAGGGCAGCGTAGCATCTATCGTCAGCAATTGGCGTTATGGGCTGGGGTCGGTGATGCGGCGCTTAGCGATGAGCAAATGAATCAATTGGCTCCGCTTCCGCCACTTAATTTATTGGCCGGTCGTGTCGGTTCAGAGGCGCTAAAGAAACGCCCCGATGTTGAAGTTGCTTTTTATGATCTGCAAGCCGCGGGTGCTGGGCTTGCCGCTGCCGTTGCCAATCGCTACCCGCGGTTTACGTTAAGTGCCAGCTATCAAGGTCAAGATGAGCGCTTCAGTAACGTACTGGATAATTGGATGGCATCGCTTGCGGGCTCTCTCGTCATGCCCTTAATTGATGGTGGCCAGCGTCGTGCCGAAGTGGAGCGTCAGCGAGCGCTGGAAACAGAAGCCGTCGCCAATTATCAGCAAACCTTGCTGGAAGCAGCGCAAGAGGTACAAGAAGCACTGATTAGTGAACAGCAATCAGCCGCCCTAGTACAAAGCTTAACTCGTCAATTAATACTTTCTAAGCAAACCGAAGCGATTCAACACTCCAGCTATCGTCGTGGTGTTGCTGGCTTTTTGGAATTACTTAGCGTGCAGCAAGATGTGTTAACGCTAGAAACGCGCTTGCTTGAAGCTAGATGGGCACAAGTCTTAGCTCGAATTCAACTTTATAAGTCGGTTAGCCACGGCCAGTTTACTGAAGAAGGTGCATCGCAATGAGCCGCACAGCGCAGCTTTTAATTACCCTCGTTATTTTAATCGTCGGTATATCGGCCACTATGTGGATAAAAAATAGCAACCCAAAACCCGAGCGTAAAGCGCCCGAGGTTGTTGCACGCTTAGTCGAAGCGCGTGAACTCAAGCGCGAAACGACCCGCCCAACTTGGCCTGCGGGCGGTACCGTGAATGCGTCAGATAAAGTATCGCTAGCGGCACAAGTGAGCGCCCGAGTTGAATGGATTTCGCCAGAGGCTATTCCCGGTGCGCGCCTTTCAAAAGGAACATTACTCGCGCGCTTAGAAAGTGCGGATTTCGATTTTGCCGTAAAACAAAAACAAGCGGCACTGGCTCAAGTAGAGGCAGATCTTGCGGTTGAGCAAGGTCAGGCCGATTTAGCGGCAGAAGAATTTCAATTGTCGGCGGCTAAATTAAGTGCCAGTGATCGTGCTTTAGTGATGCGCGAACCACAATTAGCAGCAGCTCGCGCGGCGGTTGCCAGTGCCAAAGCTGCGGTTGAACAAGCGCAGCTCGATTTAGCTCGAACCGAAATTCGTATGCCGTTTGATGGTCAAATAATGAGTCGTAAGGTGAGCCCCGGTAGTCAGGTTGGTAGCGCCAGTACCTTATTTGATTTAGTGGCAACCGATACCTTTTGGATTGCAGTGAAAATGCCGCGTGCTTTTTTACCTTGGCTCGATAATCAACATGCCGTGACTTTGTCGCAGCAACATTGGGCAGGTAAAACACGACAGGCGCGCATTCTTAACGTATTACCCGATGTCGATAGTGCCGACCGCCAGGTTAAAGTTGTATTGGCTTTGGATAATCCATTAAGTTCGCCAGACAGTGATGTTCCGCCAGTGTTGCTTAATGACTACATTGATTGTGTTTTATATGGCCGCGAAATTAGTGATGCCATTGTTATGGATCGTCGCCGCTTAAACGACGATAACAGCACATGGGTGGTCAATAACGGTAAATTAGCCCAACGTGCCCTAGAAGTGATTTATCGCGGGCGTGAACGTGTTTGGATTAAAAGCGGCTTTGAAGCGGATGATCAATTACTGATGAGTCAGCTCGATACGCCAGTGATAGGGTTACCTTTACGAGTGCAAGCACAGGGCGTAAATCATGAGTGAACAACATTCGGGCGGTGCCATTGCGTGGATGTCTCGTCATGGTGTCGCCCCCAATTTATTAATGGCTTTTTTAATCATTGGCGGCTTTTTGATGTCGCTGGCCATTCGTAAGGAATTTATTCCCGCCACCGACGCTGACATCATCATCATCAATGTGGCATACCCAGGAGCCACGCCATCGGAGATGGAACAGGGCGTTATTCTTCCTATTGAAAATGAATTAACTGGCCTTGATGGATTTGCAGAAATTACATCGTCCGCAGCACAAGGTTCTGCAACGGTAATGGTAGAGCTTGATAACGAAACCGATCGTCAGCAAGCCTACCAAGATATTCAGCAAGCTGTGAACAATATCACGACCTTCCCCGATGGAATTGAACGGCCTGTGGTCAGTATTGCCGGCCATTCTCGTGAAGTTGTTGAACTTGCACTGTTTGGGCCGATGGATCAATTTGCACTCAAACGCTTAGCCGAAGAAATTAAAGATCAATTATTAAATTCACCGGATATTTCAAAGATTGAGTTGAAAGGTACACCCGAACATGAAATTCATGTCGAAATTCAACAAGCGGCATTACAACGCTATGGTTTATCGCTCTCTGATGTTGCTAATTTAATTGCTAATAATGCACTGGAACAAAGTGCGGGAACGGTACGTACCGATGGTGGCGATATCTTAGTGACCTTAGATAATCGTTTGTACTGGGCCAAAGAATTCGAACAGTTACCGCTTATCAGTGATGCCTCCGGTGTCTTATTGCGTTTGGGTGACATCGCCACTGTGCAAGAAGGCTTTAGCGATAGCAATCGCTTAGTGACCTACGATGGTAAAACATCAATGCGATTTGATATTTATCGCGCGGAAGAGCAAACGCCGTTAACCGTTGCTAAAGCGGTACATAAAGAACTTGAAACCATCATTCCGCAATTGCCACCCGGCGTACAGTTAATCGTCACCGATGACGACGGTGAAACCTATAATCAACGGGTTGGTTTACTGATGAAAAACGCAGCGGTTGGTTTAATCTTAGTCATGGTACTGCTCAGTTTATTTCTGGAATATCGTCTCGCCTTTTGGGTGACAATGGGAATTCCCACGGCGTTCTTAGGCGCATTGTTGTTACTGCCATTCTGGGATGTCTCCATCAATATGATCTCTATGTTCGCCTTTATTGTGGCGCTGGGGATCGTTGTTGATGACGCGATTATTGCCGGTGAAAACATATACGAGCATATGCAAAGTGGTATGCCATTCGGGGATGCTGCGGTCAAAGGTGCGCATGAAGTGGCCATGCCCTTGGCCTTCGCTATTTTAACTAATGTTGCTGCTTTTTTACCTTTGCTCGCCTTGCCGGGAATGATGGGTAAGCTATTTATTGCCATCCCAATTGTGGTGATTAGTTGCTTCTTAATTTCTTGGATTGAGGCCTTGTTCATTTTACCAACGCACTTGGCGAATCTAAAAGCGCGTGATCGTAATCGTAAATTAAATTGGATCGAACGGTTACAAGGTAGAACAGACAAACGACTTCATCACTTTATCAATCATATTTATCGCCCAGTATTAGAACGGTGTTTAGCGGCTCCACTGATTACGCTTGTTGTAGCATTAATGTTGATGTCCATAGTGTTAGCGTGGGCTGCGAGTGGGCGTATGGGATTTAGCATGTTCCCTCGTTTGGAAGGCAGCTTCGTTGTTGCTACCGTGGAATTACCGTCCAATGCCCCGTTCAGTCAGGCGCTGGAAGTTCGAGAATTAGTTGAGAAGCGTCTGCGCGAAGTCGTTGCGCCTATTGAAGCCAAAGGCAAGCCTTTGCTGTTGAGTGTTCAAGGTGATATTGATGGTACATCAGTCGAGATTGAAGGCCGCTTAGTCGATTCTGAGGTACGCCCAGTGACATCCAATGAACTGGTAAAGCGCTGGCGTGAGGCTATCGGCGAAATTGCGGGTGTACGTAGTGTAACGTTTGATGCCGAACGTGGCGGTGGCCCGTCAGGTGGTGCTGGTTTGACGGTAGAGCTGCGCGGAAGCCGTATTGACGTATTAGAACAGGCAAGCGCTGAGTTGGCGGATGCAATGGCCAGTATTGCTGGTGTCACCGACGTTGCCAGTAGTTTTACCAGTGGTAAACCCGAATGGGATGTTGAGCTCAACGCATTTGGTCGCAGCTTAGGTCTGCAGGCTAATGATGTAGCCAGTCAAATTCGTGCCGCGTTGTACGGTTCGCGGGCATTACGCCAACAGCGAGAACGTAACGAAGTCACCGTGCTGGTTCGTTTGCCAGAAGCAGAGCGTAACCGCAGTGCCGATATTGAGCGGTTGCAGATATTAACGCCTGCGGGCGGTTATGTTCCTTTAATGGACATTGCGGAGTTAAAAAAATCGCTTTCACCTGCCACAATTTCACGTCGTGATGGACGGCAAATTGTTAAAGTGACTGCTGAGGTTGAACCGCGTGAGCAAATCCCTGCGGTGATGGCTTTGTTACAACAGGATGTGTTTGCAAATTTGCGCTCTAAGTATCCGAGTGTTGATTTTGATTTTCGTGGACGTCAAGCCGATACCCAAGAAAGTATGAGTAGCATGACCTTGTACGGCTCGTTTTCTTTATTACTTATTTATATGTTGCTGGCCATTCCATTTAAAAGTTATTCACAACCTTTGTTGGTTATGATGGTTATTCCTTTTGGGGCAGCGGGTGCAATACTTGGGCACATAATTCTAGGTTATGGTTTAAGCCTTATGAGCATCATGGGAATTGTTGCTCTAGCGGGTGTTGTTGTGAACGACAGTTTGATTTTGGTCGATTACGCGAACCGGATTCGTAGGGAGCAGGGTTTAACTGCACATAAGGCAATTGTTGAGGCGGGTGTTCGGCGTTTTCGTCCGATTTTATTAACCACACTAACAACCTTTGGTGGTTTAGCGCCCATGGTATTTGAAACATCAAGACAGGCGCAGTTTATTACCCCAATGGCGGTATCGTTAGGCTTTGGTATTTTATTCACCACCTTCGTGTGTTTATTGGTTTTGCCGACCTTGTATCAATTATTAGATCAGATGCAGCGTTGGTTAGGACGTACCATCTTGTGGTTAAACCGCGCGCTGGCAAGTCCTAATTAGTGCTTAAATCGCGATTTCATTGCGACAAAATATAGCAGTGGAATGAGAATTAAAGTGAGCAGGGTCGACACAAAAATACCAAAGATCAACGCGATAGCTAAGCCGTTAAATATAGGGTCATCTAGTATGAAAAATGCCCCAATCATAGCCGCTAAGCCGGTTAATACAATAGGCCGTGCCCGCACGGCCGCAGATGTAACCACGGCATCTTCAAAGCGCATACCTTCTTCAAACTTCTGATTAATAAAATCGACCAGCAAGATAGAGTTGCGCACTATGATGCCAGCTAATGCGATCATGCCGATCATAGAGGTTGCCGTGAACTGCGCACCGAATAGGGCGTGGCCCGGCATAACACCAATCACAGTCAGTGGAATAGGCGCCATGATGATCAACGGCACTAGGTAAGAGCGGAACTGAGCAACTACGAGTAGATAGATTAAAATCATACCCGCGCCGTAAGCAATACCCATATCACGAAAGGTTTCGTAAGTGATTTGCCACTCACCATCCCATTTCAGCTCGATATCATTGGCTAGCTCTGGCGCAGAAATATAGGACTGATTCCAGTTTAATCCGGCGTCACTTAAATTGAGGGCAATATCAAATAGTCCATATAGCGGGCTATCCGATTCTCCCGCCATATCCGCAGTGACAAAAACAACAGGTTTTAAGTTTTTGTGGTAAATACTTTTGTCGGTAATGCCGCGTTCAATGCTAGCCAAATCGGCAAGCGAGATAAAAGTACCATCCGCTGCTCGTACTTTCATACTCAGTACATTGGTCAGGTTGATCTTATCGCCTTCGCTTAATTCTAAGCGAATTGGCAGAGGATATTTGTGATTACCCGTGTGTAAATAGCTAACATCTTCGCCGCCCACCGCAGTGTTAATGGCTTGGACAATGCTGGCCTGAGCGACACCTAAGTGTGCAGCGCGCTGGCGATCAATACGAATCGTCCATTTCTCTTGATCCGCTTCGACCATATCATCCACATCAACGATATCGGGGGTGGCAGAGAATTGTGCACGTAGGGCTTTGGCGGCGGCGATTTGGCGACCATATTCAGGGCCATAAATTTCAGCAACGATCGGAGCCATCACTGGTGGACCCGGTGGTACTTCAACGATTTTTACATTGGCATTATAACGCGCACCAATGAGTTGTAGTGGTTCGCGCACAGAGGCTGCAATATCGTGACTTTGACGTTCTCTACGGTGTTTATCGACCAAGTTAACTTGCACATCGCCTTGGTTTGGCAAACGACGCAAATAATATTGGCGCACTAAACCATTAAAATTAATCGGTGCCGCAGTGCCTGCATACAACTGTACGTCGCGAATTTCTGGTACTGTCATTAGATTATCGGTTAATGCTTCTAGCACCACTAGCGTTTGTTCCAGTGGCGTGCCCTCCGGCATATCGACCACTACCTGAAATTCAGACTTATTGTCGAATGGCAGCATTTTCATCACAACGAGTTTAAATACTGGCAGTGATACGGCGAAGAAAATCAGTGCAATAATACCGGTGAATAATAAAATACGTTTTTTGCTAGCGTGCTGTCCTTCAATAAAAGGACGCATCACGCGGTTGAAAAAGCGATATAAACCGTCTTCTTTAACGTCACTATTGTGATGGCTTGCAGTGGTGTTCTCAAATTGCGCCGCTTGACGTTGCAGTAATTTGTACGACAGCCAAGGTGTAACCACAAAGGCAACAACGAGAGAAATTAACATACCGGTGGAAGCATTAATTGGAATAGGGCTCATATAAGGCCCCATCAGCCCGGATACGAATGCCATTGGCATTAATGCGGCAATGACAGTAAAGGTCGCTAAAATAGTCGGCCCACAAACTTCATCGACTGCGGTTGGAATAACCTCTAATAATGGCTTGCCGCCTTGATGCATATGACGATGAATATTTTCCACCACCACAATCGCGTCATCAACCAAAATGCCAATCGAGAAAATCAGTGCAAATAATGATACGCGGTTTAAAGTAAAGCCCCAAACCCAGCTAGCAAATAGAGTAGTGGCTAGAGTGATAATGATGGCACTACCAACAATAATCGCTTCGCGCCAGCCCATGGTTGCAAGTACTAAAACAACAACAGCGGCGGTGGCGAATAATAGTTTTGCAATTAATTTATCGGATTTATCCGCTGCCGTTACACCATAATCACGGGTGATTTCGGCATGAATGTCGGCAGGAATTAACCGATTTTTTTGACGCTCTAAACGTGCTTCAATGGCTTGAGTAATATCAACAGCATTGGTGCCCGGTTGTTTTGCTATGGCTAATGTCACCGCAGGTTGGCTCTCGATTTGATTTAGCGAGCGATAAAAAACGTGTTGCTTAGGGGTATCTGCTTGCAGGGTTATATCGGCTATATCGGCTAAATAAACAACACCGCCAGCATAAATACCGACAATCAGTTGGCCTAAGGCATCGGTATTTTCTAAAAAATTACCGGCTTGAATTTGAATGACACGATTATCTTGCACTAAAGATGTTGGATTGCCACCAATGTTGGCACTGGCCAGTGCATGACGTACATCATCAAAGGCGAGACCATGACCATTCAAGCGTACGGGATCGAGGCTTACTTGAACAACCGCTGGTTGCGTACCTATGCTATAAATATCGCGCGTCCCCGTCACCTGTTTTAAATCGGTTTCTAGGGCATGGGCAACATGAGTAAGCTGAGCTGCCGTTATGTTTGGGTTATCTGAGCGCAGTGTAATGCTCATAATTGGTACATCATCAATGCCCATTGGTTTGATGATAGGCGCTTGTACCCCTAAATTCTGCGGGAACCAGTCGTTATTGCTATACACATGATTATATAAATTCAAAATGGCTTCTTGCCGTGGAATACCCACTTCAAAAGCAATAGTTAAAATCGCTTGGCCGGGCTGACTGATCGAGAAAATATCATCCACACCTTTAATTTCCGATAACACTTGCTCGGCAGGAATCGCGACTAGTTGTTCCACCTCGCGAGCACTAGCGCCCGGAAAACCAATAAAAACATTAGCAAAAGTCACGTCAATTTGCGGCTCTTCTTCTTTCGGCGTGATCATAATCGCAAAAAAGCCAAGTAATAAACCGAGCAAAGCTAATAAGGGAGTAATGGCCGAATTTTGGAAAGTTTTTGCGGTTTTTCCAGAGATGCCTAATGCCATCTTTTCCGACATGTTTATTCTCCCTTAGGCTCATGGCTAGATAAATTGGGTGTCGCTAGCTGGGCTAAGGCGTCGATCATAACGGAGTCTCCGACTTGTAATCCCGACAAAATCTCAACTTGATTATTGTATGTATTACCAACACGCACTTGGCGCAAGTGTATGCCCTTGGCATTTTTAACGTAAACCGCATTTAATTCAGAGCGATTGAGTAAGGCGCTATTAGGAATCAAAATGGCGTCACGTTCACCAGTGTTAATTTGCACACTGGCCCACATCCCCGGAAAGGCATTTAACTCGGTTTGTGGCGGTAATTCCGCGCGCATGCGTATACTGTGATGACGGCTATCGGCAACGGGATACAGAGTCACTTTGCTGGGGGTCACCGCAATGCCGCTAACGAATACGGTAACTTGCTTGTTGGTTTTAGCGTTATAGCGCAGTGCCACACGTTGCGGCACATCGGTAACGGCCCGTAATTCTCCTTGGGCTAACCCCGTCATTAACGCTTGCCCTGGATCAACCAGTTCGCCGAGTTCGATATGACGAGCGCTGACAATACCTGAGTAGGGAGCAATAACTCGGGTGTATGACAGTTGTTCTTGAGCTTGATCCAACATGGCTTTAGCCGCCTGCACTGTCGCGGCTGTACTTTTTGCTTGCGCAACGGTGCGGTCGTATTCGCCTTCCGATAGCGTGCCTTGTTTTTGCAGGCGGGTATTACGGCGCAATAGAGTTTGCGCATCTTCATTTATGGCTTCAGCTTGGGCTAGCGAGGCTTTCGCTTGAGCGACCTCGGCTTGTTGTTGGGTATCAAGGATTTCGACGAGCAAAGCACCTTTTGCGACTTGATCGTTTACATCGGCATATATGGCTTTAATCACGCCACTGGTTTGCGCCGAAATCGTACTTTGATAGACCGCTTCTAACGTGGCATCTAAGGTTTCCACAACAGGAATACGGCTTAATTGTATTGCCATAACCTTTTCGGACGTTGAGTCTGCGTGCAAAGTGCTAGAAATTAATCCAGCAGCAATGATGGATAACCATGTTGATGAAGGGCGCATACCGAAAGCCTCTCCTTGTTAGTAGACGTTAGCGTTCAAATTAATATTACTGTATTAGAATATACTAATATAAAAAACGCAAGGTAAGAGTTCCTTAGCCAAAATATAGGCAACGAGGTTTAACTTCTTGATTTAGTAATGGCAATAAAAGGAAGGATGCGCCTTGTTGAGACGCTTTTGACTGACCTCGCCCTATTAAGGCGAGGTCATCTTAATTAGGTGTTAAGTCGGTATAAAAACTAGCGAGTGTTTTGTTCCATAATTTCAAGCAGGCGGCGCACCAGCGCTTCAAACAATTCGGCTTGGGTATTGTCTTGCTCTGCCGTAAGGCTGTACATCAGACGTTCAATTTCGGCGCGAGACATGTATTTGACGGTGACCGGGTTCGTCATAATTTGTTCCTTGCGATTTCGGAGCTACGCCTTAAAAACGATAGCTGACCAGTACATTACTCAAAATAGGGTCTGGAATAATGTTATTACCGGCACGTTTGTTTTCGTCACGATAATCTTTTGGGTCGCGATAGGTCGCCGCTATCTCCAGAGTCATGGCAGCAATCTGCCAGCCTGTGCCCACTTGCCAACCCCAGCCATTGAATACTCGTTGTTGGCGCGAGCCACCGGCTTGGGTGCGAATGACTTCGCGATGCCATGCTGGGCCGGTGTAAATTCGGAAGCCGGGTTGAGCCAAGCCATAGCCCCACATTAATTGAGTTTCATAACCCCAAAGCGAGGCATCATCATCCTCGCGATACACAATAAAGCGTGAGCCAACATAGTTATTTTGTGGAAATTCTGCCGAAAAGGTGAACCCTGTGTTGCGAAAATCGGGCATATAATCGGCGGCTGGATGAACGTCATAGCGCAGCATACCAAGACCAACTCGAAAATTAGTTGGCTCTGCTTGAGCAGGAAGCGCCAGTAATGGCGCCGCGCAGGCTAGGCTGAATGCGGCACGTAGCAAGGTATTCATCATCTTGGCCCCGAGGTCAAAAAAGTGCAGGCGCCAAGGCTATCCTAGGGGGTAGATATTGGCAAGCGCCCCCCTGTTTGTTGCTTAATCAACGCGCTAGCAAGTCGAATATCGCACAGCGGCTAAACTGACAATTTGGCAATTGTGTGTACAATTTGGCAATCCTGTGCACAAGGTGGAATCGATGCAAGTAGCTAAGGTGAATATACTCAACGTGCTGGCCTGTTTATTACTGATGCCCGGCTTGAATGTCTGCGCCGATAGTGTGGTTACCGATGTAAGCCGGTTTGCCTATCCAGTTCAAGATGCAAAAGATGCGTTTAAACGAGAGCAATACGCCTTTGTTGGCATTCAGTTACATGACGTATTAGAGACGCCCGGTGTTACCGCGCGGGAAGTTGAATTTTGGACTTCACAGCCGGTCGAGCCTCTCAATACTCGTTGGCAGAGCTTTGCCAATATCGAAGACGATCGCAGCGCGTTATTGCGTCTGCGCCAATATGCCAACCGCTATAACCTAATGATGTTGACGTTACTGAAGGAAAAGCGCCGAAGCGATATAATGCGCTACCGCTATTAGGTTCATTCTTTCAATTTACTAACCAATTAGCTCTAGCTGGGCGTGGAGTTGCACTTGGAATGTCGATTGGGTTGTGGTGCTTGCTGTATTGCACCCTCTATAACCTCTGCCATCCCCGGAATGCCCAACGGTAAACCTGCAGGGGTTCGCTGTGCGCAATTGGATGACCATAACTTATGCAGGATTTTTGGCTTACCAGAACGTCCAACTGTCTGTGCTGATTTCACCGCCGAGCCTTCTATCTGCGGAGAGACTAATGAATTTGCGCTGCAACAATTGATCGAACTAGAAGATATCACGCGATAAATCGACCCTCTTAATATCACGGAGACTTGCATGTATAAACTCGTATTCTATGCTCCGGAATCACATTCCGAAGCTGTTAAAGCAGCCGTATTTGCCAGTGGCGCGGGGACGATTGGTGATTATGATCAGTGCTGTTGGCAGGTGTTGGGGTTAGGGCAATTTCGTCCGTTAAAAGGTGCTAAGCCATTTATTGGTAATGAAGGTGCCTTGGCAAGAGTGCCTGAATATCGTATTGAGCTTGTCTGTTCCGATGGTCAAATTGCTGCGGCTGTTGCCGCTTTGAAGCTGGCTCATCCTTATGAAACTCCTGCATATGATGTGAGTAAAATTGAAGACTTCTAATACAGGTTAGAACTCTAATTAATCACTGAGCTATTTTGGGTGATGCTTCTTTGGCCGACAAAGTTTGGTGCGGCAAAATATCGAACACATGGGTCTGGGCTGGTGTTGGATTTTCTAGATACAGCTTTAAGCTGCGACCAACGGTCGGGAAGGCTAACTCATTCCAAGGGATATCTTCTGCTGCAAACAGTTCTACTTCTAAGCTTTCTTCACCTGAACTGAATTCCGGCAGCGGTAGGTCAGCAGCGAAAAAGATATGCACTTGAGCAATGTGTGGCACAGTGATCATGCTAAATAGTGAGGTGATGACAACGTCTGCATTGGCTTCTTCGCGAGTTTCACGCAGAGCAGCTTCTTCAATGCTTTCGCCGTTTTCCATAAACCCTGCAGGTAGAGTCCAATAACCTTTACGTGGCTCAATGGCGCGGCGGCACAATAAGATTTTGCCTTTATGCACCGGAATGGTACCGGCAACGATACGCGGATTGTCGTAAAAAATGATGCCGCAGGCAGGGCAAACATAACGGTGGCGATTGTCGCCAGCAGGGATTTTCCACTCGATACCAGCTTTGCACTGGCTACAATATTTCATAGTTCGCCCCGTCAGTTTAGTGTCTGCGGGACGATTATATTACTGGTTCGCCAATATAGCGAAATGCATTACATGGCTAACGGACGCTAGATAATTAACGGTTTGCCAATGGCGGGAAGCGCAAGACTTCGGCGCTGCTGGTATCGCTTGGCTCGGGCTCGACAGCGGCGTTTTGGTCGGTAAACCCATTTAAAGTTGCGCGTAACCGAAATACGCTATCCTGCATCATTTTAGAAATAGCAACACAAGCGCCGGTTGGATTACCGGCTTTACGATGCTGCATGTCGATCTGGAATTGCAAGCCACGTAAACGACGCTGACAACTTTTTGGGGCGTCGGTAATTAGGTCTTCAATTAATACACGACGGATATTTTCCAGTGTGTGTGGATCTGTCTTCGCTAACTGCATCATTTCATCAAAAGTTGGCATTTCCACATTCAATACCTCGGGTCAGTAGCGTACTCGTTGTTCTGAGTTGTTTGCGCTATGGATTTGCAGAATTCTGAATTTAGTCTACCCCAATGGTGAGTGAGTAAACATCCGCCCATTAAATTGTTTAACCTGTCTAACTGATTGATAATCATAGGAAAAAATAACTACGTGACAGCCTGTAAACAGGAAAAATCGTTTAAAAACATAATGTTAATCAAGTGTTCAGAAAGAGAAGTAAGCCATTTTTAAGATGGATTTGTTATGTTCTCTAATGTTTAAAGATTAAACCTGTATAAGTTATCGTCATATGGCGCCAAGTGATGTTGAATAAACGTTAGTATTTTGACGCTGGCTCGACTCTCAACCAGACCTTACAATAGAGGCATGACGACTTCAGATCTTCAAACGTATTTAACCGAACGGTTAACCCTTCACACGCCTCGACGCGTTTTTCAACCGGATCTTGCGGAGGCGGGCGTATTGGTAGCGATAACGATGGAGGCTGAACCCCAAGTCATTTTGACGCGGCGGGCAACGCACTTATCGTCGCATAAGGGAGAAGTCGCTTTTCCCGGTGGTAAGCGTGACCCAGAAGACGACAATATTGTGGTTACTGCCCTACGTGAGGCGCAAGAAGAAGTCGCCTTGAATCCTAGCGACGTCATCGTGCTGGGCGAGTTAGATCAAGTTGTATCTCGGTTTGGCTACTTGGTAACACCGGTGCTGGCGTTAATTCCAGCCGAACTAACCTTAGTGCCTAACCTTGATGAACTGGATGCGGTATTTAACGTACCGTTAGCACATTTCAGACAACCCCCCAGTCGCTACTTTGAGGTGGGTGACATACGCATCCCCAGTTATGATTTCGACGGATTTTATATTTGGGGGTTAACGGCCATGATCATCGCCGAAATGATGAACAATTTGTGGGATAGCGATATCCCTATGTCGGCTGAACGGTAAATGGCGATTCTTACACTTAGATTAGAATAGGAGCACAGTATGTTTTATAAGCTAGGTGAACGTTGCCCAACCCGCGGCAAAGATGTTTTTGTTGCCGATGACGCCAAGATTATTGGTAGTGTCATTTTAGAAGATCAAAGCAGCATTTGGTTTGGTGCTATTGTGCGCGGTGATAACGACGTCATCACCATAGGCGAGAATTCCAACGTACAAGATGGCGCGGTATTGCATACGGATCCTGGCGTGAAACTCACGCTTGGCAAAGGTGTAACCGTTGGTCATCAAGCTATGCTACACGGCTGTGCAGTGGGTGATTATTCATTAATCGGTATTCATGCTGTGATTTTAAACGGCGCGAAAATTGGTAAGCACTGCATCATTGGTGCAAATGCACTGGTGCCGGAAGGGATGGAAATTCCTGATGGTTCGTTAGTGGTGGGCTCGCCCGCGGTGATTAAACGTGAATTAAACGAATTGCAGAAAAAAATGCTCGAAGGTAGCGCGGCGCACTATGTGCAAAACGCTAAACGTTATATCGCACAGCTTGAAGAAATTGAATTATAAGGTGCTTAGCGCCAGAGAAGGTAAACGAGTATGACAACGCCTGTGCGTTCCCCCTGTGTGAGTATTTGCGCTCTTGATGAACATGATCTTTGTGTTGGTTGCTATCGTACCGGCGAAGAGATTACTCGTTGGGGAACATACAATAATGACGAGCGTCGCCAAGTACTGCAAACAGTAGCTGAGCGTGAGCGCAGTGCGATGAATTTTATTCCGGTCAACGACTAGCTTTCGTTGTCACTCATTTCTAACCGATTTATAAAGTGAATTTTCCATGACGACTATTGGTACACCATTTTCTGTGACAGCAACTCGCGTTTTATTATGCGGGGCAGGCGAACTCGGCAAAGAAGTTGCTATTGAGCTACAGCGTTTAGGTTGCGAAGTGATTGCGGTGGATCGTTACGCTAATGCGCCAGCCATGCAAGTAGCGGATCGTAGTCATGTGATTAGCATGTTAGATGGCGATGCACTGCGTGCCGTTATTGAGTTAGAAAAGCCGGATTTAGTGGTGCCAGAAATTGAAGCCATTGCAACCGATACTCTGGCTGCTCTAGAGCAAGAGGGCGTGAATATTATTCCAACGGCACGTGCGACTCAGTTGACTATGAATCGTGAGGGTATTCGTCGTTTAGCCGCCGAGACGCTTGGTCTGCCGACATCGACCTATCGTTTTGCGGGTAGCGAAGAAGAATTCCGCGCCGCGATCACTGAGATTGGTATTCCATGCTTAGTGAAGCCAATTATGAGCTCATCGGGCAAAGGACAAAGCTTAGTGCGTGACGAAAGCCAAATTGATCACGCTTGGGCCTATGCACAAGAGGGTGGCCGTGCGGGAAAAGGCAAAGTGATTGTTGAAGGTTTTGTTGATTTTGATTTTGAAATTACCTTGCTGACCATTCGTCATAATGATGACGCTGGCAATATCACTACCAGTTTCTGCGAACCCATTGGTCACCGCCAAGCGGACGGTGATTATCAAGAATCATGGCAGCCGCAAGCTATGACCAGCGCCGCCTTAGCAGGTGCCAAAGAAGTGGCGAAAGCGGTGACGGATAATTTAGGTGGTCGCGGTTTATTCGGGGTGGAATTATTTGTGAAGGGTGATGAGGTGATTTTCAGTGAAGTATCACCACGCCCACACGATACCGGCTTGGTGACGTTAATTTCTCAGGATTTATCCGAATTTGCCTTACACGCCCGCGCGATTTTAGGCCTGCCGATTCCTAACATTGAATTGCACCGCGCGTCGGCTTCTTCGGTATTGCTGGTGGCTGGCGAATCAAAACAAATGCAGTTTGGTAATTTAAGTGCCGCGTTAGCGCGGCCTAATACTCAAATTCGTTTATTTGGTAAACCCGAAGTGAGCGGCAAGCGTCGTTTAGGCGTGGCCTTAGCGCGCGCTGATGATGTCGAGACTGCCCGTGATATTGCTAATGCGATTATTGCTGACATTAACGTTACTCTATAATTACTAAACCCTAAGGAAGCTAAATAATATGAGGCGGTTTCAAGTACTAAGCGCAGTGACACAGTTAATCGTTAAACTGGCTAATCAGAAGTCATAGTTGGTCAGCTCTTGACCTGCGAGCTACTCGCAGGTTTATTCTAAGCGCAGACTTACATAATAGTAGGAGCTGCGTTTATGAATGCTTCTTTACGGGTGAATGAAGTCGCCCGCCATTTTAATATCAATGCCAATACCGTGCGTCACTATGTGCGCATCGGGTTATTGAATCCGCCGAAAGACGATAGCGGCTACCATAGATTTAATGCTGCTCAGCAACAACGTTTAGGGTTTAAGCTTGGCTACCTATCGACTGTGATCAGTATTATCAAGAAGGTTTAGGAGAAGTTATGAGCAATTCAGACGCCTGTTGTGGCTCAGAAAAGCCGAAGAAAGAAGACGCCTGTTGTGGATCTGAACCAACGAAAGCTGCTGTGGCAACCTCATGCTGCGGAACAAGGGCTCACGACGCTCATGAAGAGGATGCTGGTTGCTGTACCCCAGCCGAAAAAGGCTCAATTGACTGGATTTTATGGACCTGTGCGCCTGCCGTTTTGTTCGGCTATATCGGCTTTTTAGTGTTAGGTCACAGCAGCGAAATACCTTGGGTAAATAGCATGTTGCATACCTCTTACGAGATGGTTAATGCCATGTGGTGGGGTATTTTATCGGCAGCATTTTTTGTCGGACTGCTAGGGCGAATTCCGCGGGAGCTGGTGATGTCGGTACTCGGCAGGGGCGGTAGTAAACGTGGGGTTTTTCGGGCAACGGTCGCGGGGTTACTGCTAGATCTGTGTAATCACGGCATTCTTATGGTCGCGATGAAACTCTATGAACGCGGCGCCAGTATCGGCCAAGTGATGGCATTTTTAATCGCTAGCCCGTGGAACTCATTAACACTGACGCTCATCATGATCGGCCTTATTGGCTTGCCATGGACCCTCGCCTTTATTGCTGGTTCCTTAGTGATTGCATGGGTGAGCGGTTGGATATTCGATGTTCTGGTTGAGCGTGGCACCTTACCCGCCAATCCACATAGCCAAGATTTTGAAAAGGTTGATTTTTTTCCTACCTTAAAAGCAACTTGGGCAAGCAATGATTGGTCATTACTGGCGCTGGTTAAGATGTTTTGGGGCGGCCTGAAAGAATCAAAAATGGTGTTGCGCTGGGTGGTATTTGGCGTGGTGTTAGTGGCCCTGATTCGAGCCTTTGTACCAGAAGATGTTTTCAGCGTTTGGTTTGGCGCCACGGCGGGAGGTTTATTACTCACCTTGTTGGCCGCTAGCGTGATCGAAGTCTGCTCCGAGGGTTCAAGCCCCATTGCCGCGGATTTAGTCAATCGCGCTGCGGCACCGGGTAATGGCTTTACCTTCTTGATGGCGGGTGCGGCGACCGACTACACCGAAGTCATGGTGCTTAAAGACACCACCAAGAGCTGGAAAATTGCGCTCTTCTTGCCGCTAGTGACTGTGCCTCAGGTGCTGTTGATTGGTTGGCTAATGAATCTTTACGGGGTGTAAAAGGCCCCTAGAAACTGCTCGTTTTTGTGGTAGGCTGTATAACTATTGAATAACTTTTGCATCACAAGTTAGGAATTCTTATGCAGCCTGTTACGTCTTTATCACGCTCAAAACTCTCCATGTTAATATCCACAATCGTATTTTCAGGGGCGACTATTAGTCTATCGGGGTGCTCAAGTTTAGGTGTCGATCATGCCGCAGGACGAAGCCCCACCTTAGCTCCCGAAAATTATTTCAACGGTAAAATTTGCGCCGATGGTGTTGTTCGCGATCGCTCTGGCGCTCAAATCCGCCAGTTTAATGCGCAGATTCTTGGTAGCTGGGACGAGAAGGGTGTGGGTACATTGGATGAGATTTTTTACTTTACCGACGAAGCCGGAGCAGAGCCAAAGCGTGAAACTCGCATCTGGACGCTAACGCCAGAAGGCGATCATTACATCGCCCAAGCCTCCGATGTACCAGAACCAACCCAGATGACGTTTGCTGGCAATGCGATTCATATGGCCTACACGCTGCGTTACGGTGAGCCGGGTGACACCATTGATTTAAATATGGATGACTGGATGTTTGAAGTGGCCGACGGCGTTGTCGTTAATGAAACCAAGATGAGTAAATTCGGCTTACACCTGGGTCAAATTTTATTGGTCATGCGTAAAGTTGATGATGCTACGCAATGCATCCCAGCGGAGTAGCATTAATAAAATTCAACTTATCATTAAAAAACATCGTTTTTGTTCATGATAGATTCCTGACATTCTAGCCGTACTTTAATAATACGCATGACGATCAGGAACTAACATGACCATTTTTCATACCCTAGGCTTTCCCCGAGTCGGACCTCAACGCGAACTTAAATGGGCGCTAGAATCCTACTGGCGTGGCGAAATCGACCAAGCGACATTAATTTCTCGTGCTCACGCAGTACGGCATAGTAACTGGCAAACCCAGTTAGAAGCCGGATGCGATGTTTTAACCGTAGGTGATTTTTGCCTTTACGATCACGTACTGAATACTAGCTTTCTAGTTGGGCACTTACCTCAACGTACAAAAACAACTGACAATATAATCGACCAGCTTTTTTTAGCCGCTCGTGGTCGCGCACCCAGTGGTACCCCAACCCAAGCCTGTGAAATGAGTAAATGGTTTGATACCAACTATCACTATCTCGTACCTGAGTGTCATGCCAACGACACCTTTAAACTGAACCCGGAATTATTGCTCGAAGAAATTCGCGCAGGGCTAACACAAACGAAACAGGTTAAACCGGTTATTTTAGGGCCGTTAAGTTATTTGTATTTGGCTCGCAGTGTCGACGGTTGTGATCGCCTTGAATTACTTGAACCACTGCTCGCTGTGTATGAAGAGTTATTAGCAAGCATCAAAGCCGAAGGTATTGAGTGGGTACAAATCGACGAACCCATATTAGTTTTAGATCTGCCCGAATCGTGGCTTAATGCTTTTGAATCCACCTATCAGACTTTAGCAACCGCTCATCTTAATAGTTTAATCTCAACCTACTTTGGTGGGTTAGAGAACAATTTAAGCAGGGTGTTTGAATTGCCAGTGCAAGGTGTGCACCTTGATATTGTTTCCGCACCGGAACAATTAGCCCCAAGTTTAGCGCTGCTAAAACCGACGCAAGTATTGTCGTTAGGGATTATTAACGGGCGTAATATTTGGCGCAGTGATTTAACCGCGAGCTATCAGTTATTGGCACCGCTGGCCGCGCAATTAAAAGAGCGCTTGTGGATTGCGACATCCTGTTCTTTATTACACGTACCTTATTCAGCCAAAACTGAAACGAATCTAGCCGATGGTGCCGAGCATTGGTTGGCGTTTGCCGAAGAAAAACTCGCAGAAGGTCGTTTATTGGCCAATGCAATTGACGATGCCAAGGTACTGCTAGGTCGTGATTGGTTAGCGCAAGCCGAACGAGTTACCAGTCGTCAGCAATCAAAACGTGTACATAAAGCCGCCGTTAAAGCGCGAGCAATTGAGGCGGCATCACGCCAATGGCAGCGTGAATTACCCTATGCACAACGTTTAGCACGCCAGCAAGCGCAATTAAATTTACCCGATTTCCCCACCACAACCATTGGCTCATTTCCGCAAACCGATGCCATTCGTAGCCTACGTAAACGCTTTAAAAAAGGCGATATTACCGTTGAAGATTACGAGTGCGGCTTAAAGCTGGAAATTGAATATTGCATTAAAGCCCAAGAAAATATTGGTTTAGATGTGCTCGTGCACGGCGAAGCCGAACGTAACGACATGGTCGAATACTTTGGCGAATTATTAGAAGGCATTGCCGTATCCGCTAATGGCTGGGTGCAAAGCTATGGCTCACGCTGTGTAAAACCCCCTATTATTTACGGTGATATCGAGCGCTTACAAGCGATGACAGTACGTTGGAGTCAGTATGCGCAAAGTCTCAGCGCTAAACCGGTAAAAGGCATGTTGACCGGGCCAATTACCTTATTGAAATGGGCATTTGTACGCGATGATCAATCGTGGGAAAGCACGGCTTATCAGCTCGCGGCTGTTCTTCAAGATGAAGTGCTCGATTTAGAGTGTGCTGGTATTAGTATTATTCAAATAGACGAACCCGCACTGCGAGAGGCGTTACCTTTACGTAGAGATCAGCATCAAACTTATCTAAATTGGGCCGTTAATAGCTTCCGTTATACCTATGCCGGTGTAGCCGCAGAAACTCAAATTCATACCCATATGTGTTATGCCGATTTCGATGATATTTTGACTGCGATTCAAGCGATGGACGCTGACGTTATTACATTAGAAACGGCACGCTCGGCGAATAAATTATTACAAACTCTCAAACGTGAGCCTTACCACAACGGTATTGGCCCGGGTGTTTATGATATTCATAGCCCGAATGTACCGGATATTGCTGCGATGAGTGAAATTCTTCAAGATTCGTTGAACGTTGTACCTGCGCACAATCTTTGGGTAAACC
>AZIK01011481.1_pt1 | contig 62098 bp, 62 predicted proteins | sample 359131 | NCBI WGS metagenome assembly AZIK01 (sample SAMN02429715, study PRJNA222663) | marine sediment metagenome | biome: Sediment sample; isolation source: enrichment culture of sample MGS-ANC(AMM) from oil contaminated site at the... | place: Italy: Ancona | collected 2012-02-14 | depth 6 m m | reverse complement strand
ATAAAAAAAGACTCATGTCAAGTCCCTTAGCGTAGCCAGCCAAGGGGCGAATTCATATATAGGACATGGAGTTAGCTCTACTTTGGCCTGCTTTGTGAAGCTACTGCTTTGCGAGTCAGGAGCCATATAAGAGCGTTGAAAGATCAAGCCAGAGCAAGCTCTATCGTTAAGGGTGAGCGACCACGGAGCCTTAGCCATAATAACATGTACCCTGAGTCCACAGATGACTCACCGCGTATTGGGGCGAGTTCGTGGGACGAATAAATATCGACGGGGAAATATATGGCCAGAGTCAGCAATGCAATTCCATGGGGGCCTATACGCTCAACACTGACAGAGAAATTCAGCTTTGGTGACATTAAGCAAATCGTCGGTTATGGCGATTTGGATATGTCACGGCTTGCTCACCTCGAACAAAAACCTCAGAACGGCGCATCGAAGTCCCAGCTTCTCAGCGAAATTGACAAACAGGTTGGGATGATGAATGAAAATAATCGCAGCGCATTTGCATCGATCTGCTGCGAGGAAATGATGCGTCGTAAACCCGACGTCATCAGTGAATTAGAACGAGTTCTATCCAGAGTGGGTTGGAAGTTCTCCGGCACTGTACTTATCCCTATTGAGATTTTTGATATCTCGGAACTCATCAATATTCCCGATGCGGCGCATACGGATATTCAGAAGGCGGCGAGTCGTCTGCGCGATGGGGATTTGAGTGGGGCATTATCGGCCGCCTGTGGTGCTCTGGACACTGTGACCAGTGATATTTACAGCCGATATAATTTGGGCGATGCTGGCAAAGCATCGTTCCAAGAACGTATCAAAAAGTCTATTGGCGCCTTGAACGTAACAGACAGTCTGATAAACGAACTGTCTGAGATTGGATGGCCTGAATCTGACTACAAACCGCTGTCTGCAAATCTGGAGGGATCATTAAACCAAGCAGCCTTTGTGATGCAAAAGCTACGGTCTGACATGGGCGATGTACACGGTACCAAGCCAGCCATCAGCGCATTGGTTTATGACTCTATCAAATGGTCATCTCTGTTACTCAGAGTCTTGGCGATCCGTTAACGAGCGCGTATGCGTGTTGCTCCTGTTGCGACGAAAACCCCGATCCCTCGCCATGAACGCCTCCAGCATGTGCGGTATCAACGTCACGGCATCGACTGCCTCGCCGTAGATCTGTGCGTGTAACGCGGCGTAGCGCTCCAGGTCAGCCTTCAGGCTGGCCGGACAGGCGAAGGTCAGCTTGGTGGTTTCAGTCCTGGGCAACGGGCCAAGACGTAATTTTCGGGTGGTAGTCATTGTGACGCTCCCTGATTGATGAACAGTGGTTGATAAGGACGAAGTACCAAGTCGCGGTTGACGATGATGCGAACCGGCAAGCCGGGCCGCTCCGTCAAGGTGGGTTGAATGTTCAGGTTGCGTCGGGTCACCTCCTGGCCCACCTGGTTGATGCTGTCCTGCGCGCTGTCGCGACCCGCAATAATGACGCGATCACCATCCTGCCGGTTTTCCGGCGCGGCCAGTTCAGCGCCGACACCCAGCAGCGTTGTCAGCACCGCACCGGCAAAGACACGATCCCAATGCCAATCGACGCCATCTTCCAGACCGGCGTAACCCGCCGGATCGGTGCCGACCAGGTTGTCCAACGTCAGCGAGGAAGTATCCGGCAGGATGATGCGGTTCCAGACAACCTGAACGCGGCTCTGCCCGTAGCTGACCTGGCTGTTGTAACGTCCCAGAATGCGGGAGCCCTGCGGGATCAGGAGATGTTGGCCCGTTGCCGTGTCGTAGACTGGCTCCGTGACCGTGGCGATCACATCGCCAGGCAGGTCGGATTGGATACCGGTCACCAAAGCCCCGGCGATCACTGTACCGGCCATGACCTGATAGGGTGAACTTGGCAATTGCAGATGACCGGTATTACGAGTTTCCGTAGAACCGGATTGCAGGAATGCTTCTTTCTGGTCTTGCCGGTTCTGCACAGCCGTCGAATCAGCCGGTTGTGCCACCGTCGACGCCGGGCTGCCGGCCAGTGCATCAAAAGCCCCCAGGGTGTTGCTCCCATCTGGCATAGAAGACGGCGACGATGCTGCGGTTATCGTGGAGGCCTGGCCTCGGTTGCCGGTCTGAAAGAACAGCGACGAAGCCGCCGCCGCTTCCGACTCTTCGCGTAGCGCGGCGGCGGGATCATGGCCGGGAGCCGAATAGCTGGCCACCGCTGGCTGTTGCGCATTCACAATGGCTGGCCCCAAATCCCCCGGTAACGGTGGCCCCAATACTGGCACCTCGGGCGGCATGTCAGGTGGCAGCATGGAATAGTCGGTGGGTAACTGTGCTAGCGCATCGGAGCGTGACACTCGCTCCACGTTGTACAACTCCGTTTGCTCTGTGCTCCTTCTCTGTGGCGGCTGCAATGACCAGAATGTGGCGCCAAGCACAGCGACTGCCAGGCCTCCGGTCAGGATCGCCAGGGTACGACGGTTCAGTCGCGTCACCGGGCGCGGTTGGGCACGCAGGGTCACGGTGTCGGGGGCGACTTTATCCACTGGCGTCGTGCTCCGGCCAGCAGTTTCGTCCTGATTCATATTCAATCCCTCCGTGCCACGCCATCCGTGCGCTCGATGCGCACTACGTCGCTCTTGTCACCGCCCAGGCGCAGTTCCGCCGCGCCGAACAGCCGATCGACGATGTAATACGGCGAGCGGAACCGGTAGTTCACCAGTTGTCCATCCCCTTCGGCGCCGATCACGAACAGCGGTGGCAGTTCGCCTTGGGCAATCCCCGCCGGGAACTGGATATAGACCTTCCGGCCATCATCGAAAGCGCGTAACGGTTTCCAGGGCGGTTGACTGCCACTGATTGCATAGCGAAAGCGCAGGTTCTCCAGTGCCAGGCCAGTATCAATGGGTACGGTCGCCTGCGCAGTTTGATTGCGGCGCTGTAAGGCCAGCATCTGGTCACGCGGGTAGTCCCAGGACACCGACGCCATCCACGCCTGGTCGGTCGAGGTCAGTTCCAACAGGTAGGTACGCCGACTGGTGGTGATGACCAGGTTGGTGTTCAGGTCCGAACGGATCGGCTTGACCAGTACATTGACCCGTAGCTCGTCACCAGCACCGCTGGACGTGTCACCCACGACCCAACGCACGGTATCCCCAGCCGCCACCGTCACCAGTTCCTCACCCGGTTGGAGCGCAATCACTGTCACGCGTCCGACTGCCGAATAGACCTGATACAGCGCCCCCTCGGTGAAGGGCCAGACCTGGATGGCATTGACGTAGCCCTCACGCGTCGGTGCCATACGCGCTTCTTCGTTGGCCCTGGACACGCGCACGGTTTCATCGGCAGTCTCAGGTGCGGAGTCCGCTTCTTCGACCTCCAGCAGCGGTTTCATCTGCCCCGGCATCGGCAGCACTTCAGGCACCGCCACCACTTCCACCGGCAGGGGCGCCTCGGGCAAGGGATGAGCCAACACGGGTTCGTCAAGCGAGATGGCGGGTGGCGGTTTGCCTTGCGTGGCGCAGCCCGACAGAACCAACAGGGTGAGTGGGAAAGCGTAAAAACGGAAAGACGGTTTCATGGCTGGGCTCCTTCGGACGTATCCAGTTCACGGCTCCACGACAGACCATTGACGTAGATGCCCAGGGGATTTTTGCGCAGGCGATCTTCGGTGCGCGGGGTTTGCAGCACGATGGACACGACGGCGGTCCAGCTCGCCTGTCCGGCGGCAGCGCCATTGACGTAGCGGCGTTCGGTCCAGCGGACATTGAACGACGACTCGCTGGCACGCACGACGCTGGTGATCTGCACCGTTACCGACTCCTTGCCAATGCGTGCAAAGGGGTCGTTGGTACGCGCGTAATCATTGAGCACCGCCGCGCCCTTGTCAGTGGTGTAGTCATAGGCGTCGAGCCAGTTCTGCCGCACCACAATGGGATCGATGGACAGCCCGCGCACCCGTGTCACAAAACCCGCCAGGTGGTGCGCAATCTGCGCGTCAGTGGGCCGGTACTGCGTAGCGGCTTCGCCCACGGCGCGTATCTGTCCCGCCTCATCCACCTCCACCACGTAGGGGGTAACGATGGACTGTGCCGAACGCCACACCAGACCGCCCGCCATCAGCAAGGCCAGCATCAGGCAGCCGAAGGCCATCAAGCGCCAGTTCTTCGCCTGCACACGGGCCGAGCCGATACGCTCGTCCCACACCTGGGCGGCGGATTGGTACGGGGTGGCCGGTTGCGGCGATTCCGCATAGCGCACCCTCGGTCGTTTGAATCGCATAAGCCTTCTCCTTGAGGGTCAGGTATCGCCTCATTCATCTTGATTACGCAAACTTGGGCCAGAACCCGCACCGCCACTGTCGCCACCGCGCAGGGTATGTGCCGACGTCGTGGCGGCCTGGGTGATCTGCTGGCGGCGGTGCAAGCGTTTGGCCCAAGCGGGTTGTTGTTGGGCTGGGGATGCGGCGGTCTGGCTCATGCCAGTGATGCTGCCGCCCGAACTATCATCAGGCGACGAGCCGTTCCAGCCCGCCCGAAAAGGAGCCGTCATACGCTGCCCGGCAGCGGAAGCACGAGAGACCGTACTTCGCCCGGCAGCCTGAGCGCCGGACCTGGCAACATTGCCAAGGCCCGCTGCTGTCCCCTTGAGACCACCACCGGTGGCAGCCGAACCGGACTGGAATGCAGAACGGGCGCTGCCAAGGGTCGAGGTAGCCGTCCGTGCGCCGGAACCGGCCAATCGGGCAGCAGCCGGAGCCATCCGAGCCCCGGCCAGTACTGCGCCACCCACGCCTGTGGCAGCAGCACCCACGGCCATGGCGGTTCCAGCAGCACCGATGGTGGCACCCGCCATAGCCCCGGCACCCAGTTGCGGCCCACCAGAAATCAGCCCGGTGGCGATGCCTGGTCCGAAGATGCCCAACGCCAGCAACGCGAGCGATGCCAACATCAGAACCAGTGCATGGTCGATGGACGGCTCGTCCGGGTGCACCTGGAATTCCGCGAACAGGCCCGTGCCAATACCAACGATCACGGCCAGCACCAGCACCTTGACGCCGGAAGACACCACGTTGCCCAGCACCTTCTCGGCAAGAAACGCGGTCTTGTTCCACAGGGCAAACGGCACCAGCACAAAACCCGCCAGCGTGGTCAACTTGAACTCGATGAGGGTGATGAAGAGCTGGATCGCCATGATGAAGAAGCACAGGATCACCACCAACCAGGCGAGGAACATCACCACGATGGGATCGAGATTGACGAAGACCTCGGGGAAGCCTGCCATCTCGCCAATTTGTTCCAGAATTGGCGCTGCTGCGTCGATGCCTGTCTTGGCCAGTCGCCCCGGTTGCAGGAAATGCTCCATCGTTAATGACGAGCCAGTGGCCGTCAGACCAAGACCTGCAAAAGAACGAAACACGATCCCTGCCAACCCGTTGAAGTTGCCAATGATGTAGGCGAAGGCACCGACATAAAGCACCTTGCGCAGCAACCTGGCGATCACGTCTTCGCCCTGACCGGTGGCGTGGCTCATCGCCCAGTACAAACCGGCGAGAGTCATATCGATGATGATCAGTGTGGCAGTCAGGAACGCGACCTCGCCCTGCAACAACCCAAACCCCGAGTCGATGTAGGTAGAGAAGGTATTCAGGAAGCGGTCGATGACCGTCACGTCGTTCATATCCCGGCCCTATCAGTTGGAATAGAAATCCACGCGTTGCGGCGTATAGGGTGTGCCGGTACCAAGAAAGCGTCGCCGCACTTCACGGGCTCGCTCGGTGGCGGCTGCCTGGCGCGCCAACTCCAATGCGGCGGCCCGCTCCTGGGTGATCTGAAGCTGTTGCGCCTGGATCGACTGCTTGGCCTGCAAGGCCAGAAGCTGATTGGTCGCCTGCATGGCTTGCAAGGCGCCTTCTGCCGCCTGGCTCTCATTCACCAGGTCAGCCAACGCGCTTTCGTCATGTGCCAGATTCTGCGACGCCTGCGCTTGTACCCTCATCGCGGTGTGCACCCCGTCAAGGGTGTGCCGCCAGCGTTGCTGGGCATCCTGATACATCTGATCGCCACTGACCGTCGCGGCGTATTCTTCCGGGTAGAGTTGTGCAAACTCGCGGTCGAGGTTCTGCACGTCATAGGCCAACCCTTGCGCCTCGGCGATTAGGCGTTCGGTGGTGGCCAGCGTCGAGCGCAGCCGGCTGACGACGTTGAAATCCAGCCCCGCCAGATTGCGGGCCTGGTTCGTCAGCATCCGTGCTTCGTTCTGAAGCTGATTGATCTGGTTATTGATCTGCTCCAGCGTGCGAATGGCCGTCAGGGTGTTCTGCACAAAGTTCGAGGGATCGAACACGGTGAAGGCGGCGGCAGGCTGTACTACCAAGAGCGCTATCGACAACACTGCTGCCAACGGCACTGACAATAAACGATGTTGAATCTTCATGATGGAACCTCCGGTGGTTGGGTGTTGGAACTGAAATCAATCACTGGCGGACAACCCGGAAACGACGGCAGCAGATCAGCGCCCCAGTCGAGACCGCGATGACGCAGCCAGGCACCGGCGAACCCCGGCTCGCCAGCATCCAGCAGCACACGGTCGATGGCGCGTTGGTCCTGCGGTGTGGAAGCTCCTGCAAACGCCAGTGCAACCGCTCCCAAATCGAGGTCAAACAGGCGATTGCCCAGCCGCGACTGGTAGTAGTAATCGCGCTTGGGCTGCGCGGTAGCGACGATCTCGATTTGCCGGCTGTTGAGACCAAACCCCTCGTAAATGGTACGGATCTGCGGCTCGGTGGCCTGCGGGTTGGGCAGGAAGATGCGGCTGGCGCAGCTTTCGATAATGGCCGGCGCAATGCTGGAATCCTTGATGTCGGCCAGCGACTGCGTGGCGAAGATAACGCTGACATTCTTTTTGCGCAGCGTCTTCAGCCACTGGCGGATGCGCGCGGCAAACACCGGGTCATCGAGGAACAGCCAGGACTCATCAAGAATCAATAACGAGGGGGCACCATCAAAGCGTTCGTCAAAACGCGCGAACAGATAGCCCAGTACAGCCAGCACCGCCGCCTTACTGTGCATCAGCTCTTCCATCTCGAAACCCTGCCCCTCGGCGCTGCCGAGCCGATCGTGGTCAGCATCCAGCAGCTTGCCGTGGGCTCCACCCAACGCATAGGGTGCGAGCGCCTGACGCAGGGCGTTGGATTGCAACAGCACGGACAGACCGGTCATCGTGCGTTGCTCCACTGGCGCCCCTGCGAGACTCTCCAGCGCCGACCAGATGGCCGCCTTCTCGTCAGGGCCAATGGCAACACCCTCGTGCAGCAAGCGACCTTCCACCCACTCGGCGGCCCAGGTGCGGTAGCTGGCCAGCTCGATTTGTGCGAGCGGCTGGAAGGCAATGCCGCCATCGGCTCCCAGGTCGTAATGTTCGCCGCCCAGGCCCAGAATGGTGGCGCGCATCGAGCGGCCCATATCAAACGCAAAGATGCGCGAACCGGGATAACGGCGGAACTGCATCGCCAGTGTGGCCAGCAACACCGACTTGCCCATGCCGGTCGGCCCCACGACGAGGGTGTGCCCCACGTCGTCGATGTGCGTTACCAGTCGGAACGGTGTAGCACCATCGGTACGGGTAACGATCAGCGGCGGGCCATCCAGGTGATCGTTCCTCTCCGGCCCCGCCCATACCGCCGACACCGGCATCAGGTGCGCCAGGTTCAGCGTCGAGACGAGGGGTTGGCGCACATTCGCGTAGGCATTACCGGGAATGGAAGATAACCAGGCGTCCACCGCGTTGAGCGTTTCGGGAATGGTGACAAAACCACGGCCCTGAATCACACGCTCGACCATGCGCCGCTTCTCGTCGGCCAGGTCGGCATCCGTGTCCATCACGGTGACCGTGGCCGTCAGGTAGCCGAAAGCGACTAGATCGCTACCCAATTCCTGCAAGGCGGCATCGGCGTCCGCCGCCTTGTTGTTGGCGTCGGTATCCACCAATGGGCTTTCCTGCTGGAAAATGGTTTCGCGCAGTAGCGCCACCACGTTCTTGCGCTTGGCGAACCACTGGCGGCGCAAGCGACCCAGTGCCTTTTCCGCCTCGGCCTTGTCGAGGCAGAGAAAGCGCGTGCTCCAGCGGTAGGCGAAGCCCAAGCGGTTGAGGTCATCCAGAATGCCCGGCCAGGTCGAGGTCGGGAAGCCGCGCACCGATACCACGCGCAGGTGGTGATCGCCGAGTGTCGGCGCCAACCCGCCGACCAGTGGGCAGTCTGTCAGCAGCGCATCCAGGTGAAACGGCACCTCGGGAACACCGATCTCGTAGCGGTGTGTCGAGATTGTCCCGTGCAGGTAGGTCAGTGTCTGGCTGTCATCCAGCCAGGCAATGGCTGGCATCACTCCATCGAGCAGATCAAACACGCGATCAGTTTCCGCCACGAAGGCATCCAGCCGACCCCGCCAATCCACACCCTCGCCGGGGGCGTTTTCGTACAGCATCCTGGCGGCGCGGGCATGGGATTCTTCCGGCGGTAGGTATTGCAGTGTGAGGTGGTAGTTGCTTTCAAAGTGCTGGCCCGCTTCCTCGAAGGCCGCGCGACGCTCTTCATCCACCAACCAGGACAGCGCCTCAGGAAAATCAGACTGCGGGTAGTCCGCCGCTGGCTGGCGTTCGGCCTCAATGAACAGCGCCCAACCCGATCCCAACCGTCGCAGCGCGTTGTTGAGCCGTGCGGTGGTGGCAATCATTTCGCCTTGTGTTGCACTATCAAGATCCGGACCACGAAACCGCGCCGTGCGCTGAAAACTGCTGTCTTTGTTCAACACAACACCGGGGGCCACCAGTCCGGCCCAGGGCAACCAGTCGGCCAGCAGCACGGGACGCTGGCGATATTCGGTGAGGTTCAGCATCTCGGCATCTCCTTACACGTCCAGTAGCGGCTTGTGTTTGATGTGCCGGGCGAAGACCTGCATGAACTGGGCATCAATTCGTGCACCCCACACCGCCAGCGAATGACCGACGATCCACAGCACCAGCCCTGGAATCCACAATTGCAGGCCCAGCCCCACTGCAGCAGCCAGGGTTCCGTTGGCGATGGCCACGGTGCGCGGTGCACCGCCCAGCAGAATCGGCTCGGTCAGCGAACGGTGCAGCGGAATCTCAAAGCCGGGGGCAAACCCTGTTGCATGGTCGTTGGCAGTGCTCATACCACCGCCCCGCCCGAGAAGCTGAAGAACGACAGAAAGAATGACGAAGCGGCGAAGGCAATGGAGAGTCCGAACACGATTTGGATCAGTTTGCGGGCGCCCCCGCTGGAATCGCCAAAGGCCAGCGCCAGCCCCGTGGCAATGATGATGATCACCGCGACAATGCGTGCCACCGGCCCCTGGATAGAATCCAGAATGGATTGCAGCGGCCCTTCCCAGGGCATGGAGGAGCCGGCAGCCTGTGCTGTGCTGGTCAGCAGGAGCATCAACACTGCCAGCAACAGCCCTTGTCCAGCAAGGGCGGCCAATGGGCGCAATCGCGCCAGGACAGACAATGGGTGATCAGAAATACGTAAAGTAACAAGTACGGTCATAGCGGCTCTCCTGTTTGATCAGTGGACGGGGTGGGATCGGAAGATGTCGGCACGATAGGCAGTACGTCCGTGAGGCAGTAACCCGTTGAATCGAAGCCTATTACACGGGCAATACTTGCAATACGGCGCTTGCGGCCACGTCCAGCGATATGAATCACGACATTGACTGCTTCGGCGATCAGAGGACGCGGTGGATTCACCACCACTTCAAGAATCAGTTGCTCCAGACGCAGAAGCGCGCCAAGCGCAGAGCCTGCGTGAATGGTGGCAATGCCACCGGGATGACCCGTACCCCAGACTTTGACCAGATCCAGTGCTTCGCCACCGCGTACCTCGCCGACCACCACACGATCGGGGCGCAGCCGCATGGTGGCGCGCACCAGTTCGCTCATGCTCACCACTCCGGCACGGGTACGCAAAGGCACGTGATCGCGGGCGGCGCATTGCAGCTCGATGGTGTCTTCGAGCACCAAAACGCGGTCGCCAGTGGTGGCGATCTCCGCTAACAAGGCGTTGGCCAGCGTGGTCTTGCCCGTGCTGGTGCCACCGGCAATCAAAATGTTCTGGCGCTCACCTACCGCACAACGCAGAAACTCGGCCTGTTGCGCGGTCATCATGCCGTCGGCGATGTAGCGCGCCAGCGGAATCACGCCCACAGCGCGTTTGCGTAAGGCGAAGGCCGGCCCCGGCGCAGCGGGCGGCAGGATGCCTTCAAAGCGTTCGCCGGTTTCCGGAAGCTCGGCGGATAACAGAGGCTGACCGCGATGTACTTCTGCACCCACATGGGCGGCCACCAACCGTATGATGCGTTCACCGTCTTCGGTGGACAGTTCCGCTCCCATTGGTGCACGACCGGTGGACAGGCGGTCCACCCATAGTGTGTGGTCGGGGTTAAGCATGATTTCCACCACGTCCGGGTCTTCCAGCGCGGCGGCAATCAACGGCCCCATCGCCGTGCGTAGCATCTGGATGCGCCGATCCAATGATGCCGTGGACGCGGACGAGGCGTTCATGACAGAGGCTCCCCCGTGTGTTCCGCTGATTCATAGGGCGCTGAGGTGTCATCCATACGCACGGGCTCGGGGTGCAACTCCTCCACCACATCACGGACCAGGCTGCGCCCCCGCAGCAGATGTCGACCAAGCTGTTCAACGAATTGCTCAAAGCGAGCTTTGCCCTGGGCGCGGGCCGCATCCTGATGCGCTTCTGGCACTGGTGTGCTCACCGTCAGGAAGTAGCGCACGAACAGCGCCAGGGTCTCTATCTCAATGTTCTGATCGCGCTCCAGCTTTTCGAACTGGCGTGACAGCCGATCCAGCCGCTTGGCGATGGCAGCCTCGCGCTGGTCGGCGGCGTCCGGTGACAACCAGGACGCCAGGGCTGCCGCGACAATGCTGGATTTCGAGACACCTTTCTTGGCGGCCAGCTCATCTAAGCGCCTGGCGTGTTCGGGTTGGATAAAGAGATTCAGGCGGTATCGGCTCATAGCAGGATTCCATCATCCGGGTCGAGGGACGCCAGCCGCGCCGCGCGCTGCATGGCCGGGTCAAGTTGCTGAGGAAGCACTGGCGCCGGGTCGTCGTCATCCAATAGCGTCAGGTCACTGATTGCCGGCTCCTGCTCAGGGTCGTAGGCGACACTGTCGGACAACTCAGGCTGACGACGAGGCCCGCCGTCGTCCTCGCTACCCAAACCGTCAGTGGATGCTTCAACCGATGCTGCGGGTGTGGTTGGAATCTCCAACTCGCTCCAGTCATCTGGCCGCAAGGGAGGTGCATCGGCATAACGCTCGACCTGGGACGCATCGGCCAGATCAGGCGGTGGCAGTACACGTTGCTTAAAATTGGCGTCCGCGTAATAGCGCAGCTTTTGGGCTTTGATCGGTGCCACGCTGGATACCATCACCACGGCCTCGTTTGGCGGAAGCTGCATCACCTCTCCAGGCGTCAGCAGCGGTCGGGCTGTTTCCTGGCGCGACACCATCAGATGGCCCAGCCAGGGGGCAAGCCGGTGGCCGGCGTAGTTGCGCTGGGCGCGCAGTTCAGTGGCGGTCCCCAATGTCTCGGAAATACGCTTGGCAGTGCGTTCATCATTGGTGGCGAAGGTCACCCGCACATGGCAGTTGTCCAGAATCGAATGGTTCTGACCGTAAGCTTTGTCGATCTGGTTAAGCGACTGCGCAATCAGGAAGCTGCGAATGCCGTAGCCAGCCATGAAGGCCAAGGCGGTCTCGAAGAAATCCAGTCGACCCAGCGCCGGAAACTCATCCAGCATCAACAACAGCTTGTGGCGGCGCTCGATACCGTCTGAGCCGTCAAGGGATTCGGTGAGTCGTCGCCCGATCTGATTGAGGATCAATCGGATCAGCGGCTTGGTGCGGCTGATGTCCGATGGTGGCACCACCAGGTACAGCGAGACCGGATGTTCAGCGGCGATGAGGTCAGCGATGCGCCAGTCGCAGCGCGATGTAACCTCCGCCACCGTGGGATCGCGGTACAGCCCCAGGAACGACATGGCGGTGGAGAGCACGCCGGAGCGTTCGTTGTCCGCCTTGTTGAGCACCTCGCGTGCGGCGGAAGCCACGACAGGGTGTGGTGCGTCACCCAAATGCTTGGTGGTCATCATCCGGTGCAGGGTCAGCTCGAACGGGCACGCCGGATCGGAGAGGAAATTGGCAACGCCCCGCAGGGTCTTGTCCTCACCAGCATATAGCACATGCAGAATGGCACCCACCAAGAGCGCATGGCTAGTTTTCTCCCAGTGATTACGCCGCTCCAGCGCGCCTTCGGGATCGACCAGGATGTCGGCAATGTTCTGCACGTCGCGCACTTCATGGGCACCACGCCGGACTTCCAGCAGCGGGTTGTAACCCGCCGAGTTGGAATCCGTGGGATTGAAAAGAAGGCAATGTGAAAAGCGTGAACGCCAGCCCGCGGTAAGCTGCCAGTTCTCGCCCTTGATGTCGTGGATGACCACCGACGCCGGCGAGCTCAATAAGGTGGGTACCACCAGACCGACGCCCTTGCCCGAGCGGGTCGGTGCAAAGGCCAATACATGTTCAGGGCCTTCATGGCGCAGGTACTGGTCATTGTGCAGGCCCAGGAACACACCCACCGGCTGCGAGAGTCCCGCCTTGCGGATATCGGTGTCATTGGCCCAGCGCGCCGAACCGTAGGTGGTGACCTGTTTGGATTGCCTGGATCGCCATACCGACATGGCGATAGCCACCACAACGGCCACCAGGCCACTGCCGCCCGCAATAGCACCGCCGGTGTCGAACACCTCCGGCGCGTAGGCGCCGAAGAAGAACCACCATTCAAACAGTTTCCAGGGAAGGTAGATCGGCGTGCCGAAGAGGTCGAACCAGGGTAAGCCAAGGCGGGGCTGATAGCCCAGGGCGGCAGCGGTCCACTGAGTGGCACTCCACACACCGGCGTTCACGATACCGAAAACGGCTGCGATCTGTCCGAATAATACGCCCTGAGTCTGCATTGAATGGCTCCCGATACCTTTGTGATACCTCGTTTAATTAGGACACAAGGATGTGCCGCATAAGACGAGGATCGGTGCCGGGCCAGTGCCGGTCAAAGACCGTTATCGACAGATAGGTGATGCAAAAAACATCGTTTCAGGCAGGAGAATGAGCCATATAAGCACGGCAGGCGCGGGCGCGCTGCGGCGTGTCAGCTAGAAAAAGCAGAATTTTTTGTAAATGGCAGACAATCAGAATGACGGCGAATCTTCCGGCGGTGTATAGGGGGTATCACCATCACCGTAGAAGCGCTTGCGCGTGGCCTCGGCTACCCGGTTACACAATACGTCGCCCAGCGTTGGCCGGTCGGTCTTGCACTGCTGGCGCAGTGCCTTCAGTCGATCAGGGTCGGCAACCAACTCATCCACGTTGGGGATGTTAGCAGTCCCAGTTGTCTCCTGAGTAGGAGGCTCCGAGGGATTGCAGGCGCTCAGCGTGATTACCAGCGACAAAAGAATAGCGTGTTTCATGGCTCAACCTCCTCTTCGGGATCAGATTCACTTGGGTGAACAGGTATTGCGGCATCCGGGAACTCGATGGCCTGTACCCGTTTGACGAAACGGGACAGAACCTCCGACGTCTCCGCTTCCCGGTGCAGCAAATAGGTCGTCAGCATCGGCGAACGTCCCGACAGAGGCCGGGCGACCACGCCCGACTCACGGCTGGCGGTAATATGTGCTGCGCCCGCCAACCCCAAGGCAAACCCCGCCGACACCAGCGCCATCATCAAGTCACACGACGCGACGCGCTCGGCAATCATGGGCTCTTGTTCCACCCGTCGCAGCAGCCGGTCAATCTGGCGCGCATGGCCCTCACAGGCTTGTGGATCGCACAGCACCAAGGGGTAACGCAGCACTTCCTCCAATGGAATGCGCTTGTGGGTCAACAAGGGATGGCGGGACGGCACGGCAACCATGATGGGATCGGTCCAGACCGCCTCAACCACAATGCCTTCACCCACTTCATCGGATTGAGCAAACCCGACATCGTACAGGTCATCCTGCAATCCCTTGAGTTGCTGGGACAGAGGTACCTCGAACAGGCGTATTTCCACCTCCGGTTCCTCCTGACGACACATCGCCAACAGGGTCGGCAGTCGCGAAGGCGTCACGCCATCCGACAGCGCAATTCTTAATTGCCCGTGAAAACCGTTGGCCGCCGCTTTTACACTATCTCGCGCCTGTTCCAGAGCGGTGAAAACACGCGGGACATGCTCCAGGAACAATTTGCCTGCACGCGTCAGCCGGGTGCTGCGGCTGGTGCGCACAAACAACTGTTCGCCCAGATCTTCTTCCAGCTCTTTGATGGCGCGCGACAGCGGCGATTGCTCGATGTGCAGCTTTTCCGCTGCACGGGCGAAGTGGAGTTCCTCGGCGACAGCCAGGAAACAACGAAGGTGGCGTAATTCCATTGGTCCAGTTCCTCCACAACTATGAATGCGCTACATCGCTCTGGTCGATCCCGTTTTTGCGGCAATTTTTCAAGGTGCGTGCGTTGTTTATTCGTACACAGGAAAGCGGCGGCACAGCGCCACGATCTTGTCGCGCACCTGCTGCGTGACCTGGTCGCAAGTGCCGCTTTCCAACCCGTCGAGCACATCGCATAGCCACCCGGCAAGTTCTTCACACTCGGGGACACCAAAACCGCGAGTAGTCACCGCGGGCGTGCCGATGCGCACGCCCGAGGTCACGAAAGGCGAGCGCGGGTCGTTGGGAACCGAGTTCTTGTTTGCCGTCATGTAGGCATTGCTCAGGGCCGCATCCGCATCCTTGCCGGTGTAAGGCTTGTCGGACAGGTCGATCAACATCAAGTGGTTGTCGGTACCGCCCGAGACGATCTTGTAGCCGCGCTGCTGGAGCACCGCAGCCATGGCCCTGGCGTTCGTCACGACCTGCTTCTGGTAGGTCTTGAACGCAGGAGACAGCGCTTCCTTGAACGCCACCGCCTTCGCGGCGATGACGTGCATCAGCGGGCCGCCCTGGATTCCAGGGAACACGGCCGAGTTGAGCTTCTTGTAGAAGTCCTCGCTCTGTCCTTTGGCCAGGATGAGGCCACCGCGCGGCCCGCGCAGCGTCTTGTGGGTGGTGCTGGTCACCACATGGGCGTGGGGCAGCGGATTCGGGTATTCACCAGCGGCCACCAGGCCTGCCACGTGCGCCATGTCCACCCAGAAGATCGCGCCGACTTTGTCGGCGATGGCACGCATGCGTGCCCAGTCCTTGTGCCGCGAATACGCCGAGAAGCCACCGATCAGCATCTTGGGCCGGGTTTCCAGCGCGATGCGCTCCATTTCGTCGTAGTCGATGAGGCCCGTTTCGGGGTCCAGACCATAGGGCACGATCTTGTAGTGCCGGCCGGAGAAATTGGAAGGATTCCCGTGGGTCAGGTGCCCGCCCTGAGCCAAATTCATCCCCATCACGGTATCGCCCGGGTTGGTCAGCGCCAGGTACACCGCAGCGTTGGCCTGCGCACCGGCGTGAGGCTGTACGTTGGCGTAGTCGCAGTCGAACAGTTGCTTTGCCCGCTCGATCGCCAGCCGTTCGGCGACGTCCACGTTTTCGCAACCACTGTAGTAGCGCTTGTCGGGATAGCCTTCGGCGTATTTGTTGGTGAACACCGAATCTTGAATTGCCATCACCAACGGGCTGGCGTAGTTCTCCGAGGCGATCAGCTCGACGTGGTCTTCCTGGCGTCGTTCTTCTTTCTGGACGGCTTGATCCAGTTCGGGATCGAATTGGGTGAGAGTCAGGGATGAGTCATACATGGCAATACTCCTATGGTTTGGCGTTCTTGGTTTTAGGGCCGGACGTCTGCTCGGGGACGTCCAGTTCCAGTTGTCTGCGGACAGAGCGGATCAGGTCGCTGGCGGCCGCCAGGGCATCCGCCGCTGGCTTGCCGTCCAGTCTTTCGATCAGCCAGGAGCCGATCACGACGGCATCGGCGACCTGGGCGATCTGGCGTGCGGTGTGGGCATCGCGGATACCGAAGCCGACACCGACAGGAATCCGCACGTGCTGGCGAATCCGAGCCAGCGTTGCCTTGACCTGGTCGATGTCCAAGGTCTTGGCCCCGGTGACGCCTTTGATCGACACGCAATACACATAGCCGCTCGCACGTTCGGCAACCTGCCGAATGCGCCGCTCGGTCGAGGTCTGTGCCAACAGGAAAATCAAGTCGATGCCGTGCTGGCGCAGTTGTGCGCCAAGGCCACCCGCCACCTCCGGCGGGTAATCCACCACGAGCACGCCATCGACACCTGCGGCAGCGGCATCTGCGGCGAAAGCGCCTGATTGGCGAATCTGGTCGTAGCGTTCGATGGGATTGGCATATCCCATCAGGACCACGGGCGTGGTGGTATCGGACTGGCGGAACTGCCGCACCTGTTCAAGCACCTGCGGCAGACCGATGCCCTGCTGCAAGGCGCGTTCAGAGGCTGCCTGAATCGTTGGGCCATCCGCAGACGGGTCGGAGAACGGCACGCCCAGCTCGATGACGTCAGCGCCGGCCTCGACCAGCACGTGCATCAACGCGGGGGTGATGTCCGCATAGGGATAGCCGGCCGTGGCATAGGGAATGAGGGCCTTGCGCCCTTCCTGCTGCAGACGCTTGAAGGTGGCCTGGAGCCTGCTCATCGTTTGTCTCTCCCGGTTTGGGCCATCACCGTGTCCATATCCTTGTCACCGCGTCCTGACAGGTTCACCAGAATGACCTGCTCCTGCGGCAGCGTTGCCGCGAGCTTGACGGCGTGGGCAACGGCGTGGCTGGCCTCCAGCGCGGGAATGATCCCCTCCACACGGCTCAGTAGATGAAAGGCATGCAGGGCTTCATCGTCGGTGGCACCGACGTATTCGACGCGGCCGATCTCATGGAGCCAGGCATGTTCTGGCCCGACACCGGGGTAATCGAGGCCGGCGCTGATGCTGTGGGTGTGTTGCACCTGTCCGTGATCGTCCTGCAGCACGAGGGACCGGCTGCCGTGCAGCACGCCTGCGCTGCCGCGCTGGATTGACGCGGCGTGCTGGCCGGTCTCCAAACCGAGACCCGCCGCTTCGACACCGACCAGGCGCACGGCCTCGTGCTCGATGTAGGGGTGAAAAATGCCGATGGCGTTGCTGCCGCCGCCGACGCAGGCGACCACCACGTCAGGGTGTTCCTTCGCCATGCCAAGGCGCTTGAACAGCGCCGGCATCTGCAACAGACACTCCTTGCCGATCACCGTCTGGAAATCCCGCACCATCGTCGGGTACGGGTGCATGCCAGCCACCGAGCCAATCAGATAGAAGGTGTCATCGACGTTGGTGACCCAATCGCGGATCGCGTCGTTCATGGCGTCCTTCAACGTGCGGCTGCCACTCTCGACCGGCACCACGGTCGCGCCCAGCAGCTCCATGCGCTGGACGTTGGGGCTTTGCCGGCGGATATCCTCACTGCCCATGTAGATCACGCATTCCAGGCCATAGCGCGCGCAGATCGTTGCAGTGGCAACGCCGTGCTGGCCCGCGCCTGTCTCGGCGATGATGCGTCGCTTGCCCATGCGCTGGGCAAGCATGGCCTGCCCGATCACGTTGTTGATCTTGTGCGCGCCGGTGTGGTTGAGGTCTTCCCGCTTGAGGAAGATGCGCGCACCGCCCGTTTGTTCGCTGAGACGCCGGGCGTAGTACACCGGAGAGGGACGGCCAACGTAGTCAGCCAGTTCCTCCTGAAACCCGACGACAAAATGAGGGTCATCGCGGTAGAACAGATAGGCCTGCTGCAGCTCTTCCACCGCTTGAGCCAGGGTCTCGCTGATGAAGCTCCCCCCGTAGCGGCCGAAGAATCCGTCGGCGTCCGGTTGGTTGTAGATCGACTCGGGTTTCATGTTGTCGGCTCCATGTGTTCGGCCAGCGCAGCAGTGCCCGGATACGTGGGCGCTTCCGGCGACAACAGAGCCGCAACGCGCGCGACGATGTCGTCGATCTGCGCGTCGTCGCAGATCAGGGCGGGCAGCAGCCGGATGGTGGAGTTCCGGGTCACCGTGATAAGCAGGTGCTGCTCGTTCAAGGCACGGCCGACCAGCTCCTTGCAGTCCCGGTTCAGTTCGATTCCCACCATCAGGCCCAGGCCCCGGATCGTGACGACCTCGGGGTGGCCGGACAGCGCGTCGCGCAGACCGGAAAGCAAGCGATCTCCCAGGGTCGCGGCTCGCTTGGGCAAGTCGTCCCGCGCCATGATGTCGAGTACGGTGCAACCCACGCGGCAGGCCAACGGATTGCCGCCGAAAGTCGTGCCGTGCTGGCCGGGTGACAGCAGGTCGGCCACTTCTCCGCGTGCCAGGCAGGCGCCGATGGGAAAGCCATTGCCCAGTGCTTTGGCCACCGTCATGACGTCGGGGACAATGCCGGTGTGCTGATGCGCGAACCACGCGCCGGTGCGGCCCATGCCGCACTGGATTTCATCGAGCATGAGCAGCCACCCCTGCTGATCGCACAGCGTGCGCAAGGCCTGCAGGTACGCCGCGTCGGCCACACGAATGCCGCCTTCGCCTTGTACGGGTTCGATCAGTACCGCCACGATGTCGGGCGACTGCTCGGCCACCCGGCGCACCGCGTCGATATCGTTGAAGGGCACGCGCAGAAACCCGGGCAGCAACGGCTCGAAGCCTTGCTGCTTGGCTGGGTTGTCGGTCGCGGTAAGCGTGGCGATGGTGCGGCCATGGAAGGCGTTCTCCATCACCAGGATCTGCGGCTGAGCCACTTGCTTGCGGTGGCCGTACAGCCGTGCCAGCTTCAACGCGGCCTCGTTCGCCTCCGCGCCGGAGTTGCAGAAGAAGGCCTTCTCCATTCCCGTCAATGCGCACAGACGCTCGCCCAGTTGCTCCTGCCAGTCAATGCGAAACACGTTGGAGGTGTGCAGCAGCGTGCTGGCCTGCTCGGCGATGACCTGGGCGATTTCTGTGTTCGCATGCCCGAGGCTGGTCACGGCGACGCCGGCAATGGCATCCAGGTATTCGACGCCCTGCTGGTCCCAGAGGCGCGCGCCGCTCCCCCGCGTGAAGGAGACAGGTTGGCGAGCATAGGCCCGCATCAAGTAAGAGGGGTTGGTCATGATGGTTCCTTGGGCTCAGCGAAAGCGCACGTCAGGTGCCTGAAGTCCGCCGTGATGTCGTGGATGAAGATTTCCTCTGGCTCCGGCTCGAAAGACCATCGCGGGAGCACAAGCTCCTTGGCTTGTGCCAGCTCGGTGATACGCAAGGCGCGAACGACATGCTCACAAGCCATTGCAGCGGCGGCTTCCAACGCCACTCCGTTTAGCCAGTGCCCGCTCAAGCAGGCGCTGAACAGGTCGCCTGTACCGGCCAGTGCAACAGCGACACGCGGATGCCTGATCAAATGCACTTGCCCTTCGGTCACCACGACGATCCACATCTCATCCGGCGTCCAGGCATCTGGAACTGCGCTGGTCACAGCGACCCATTCGGTACGTCCGGCAAGCAAAGACCTTGCTGCGAACACCACGCTCTGGAGATCATCCACAGGCATGCCCGTCAGGCAGGCCAGTTCAAAAGCGTTGGGCGTCAAGCCGTTTGCCAGTGCGGTGAACCCGCCTCTGTAAACGTCAGCGATCCCCTCGGCGCTGTAGATTCCGTGCTCCTGATCGCCGATCACGGGGTCGATGACAACGCGCAGGTGGGGCCGATTCGCGAGCAGGGTCTCGATCCAGGCGCGCAGCGCTACCGCCTGGCCGGCGTTTCCGAGATACCCCACTTGGACGGCACGCAGCGCATTCAACGCACCACGCGCGGTCAAGTCCTGCAAGTAGCCGTCGAACCATTCGACAGGGAGTGCGCCGCCGTGGATCGAGGGATAGCTCGGGATGTTGCTCAGCACCACGGTCGGCACGGCAGCCACGGTCAAGCCAAGGGCTTCCAGCGTGGGCACGGCAGCATTGTTTCCAACGCGCCCATAAACCACTTGCGATTGCACTGAAACAACGTCGATCTTAAGCGGCTGTCTTTCTTCGGAAAATGACGCCGCTCTCATGGTCGGCCTCGTTGGGGATCTGGTTCAGCCGCATCAAGCCAACGAGAGAGCACCGCAGAAGCGGCGGCCGGCAACTGGGTCTGCAGCGCATGGGCTCGGGCGCGAAGTCCGAGCACGTCGATCCCCGATTGCGCGAGTTCACAGCTATGGCCGACCAGCCAGCGTTCGATCCGCCGCGCATCGGCTTCCAGATGGAACTGAAGCCCGAGGACATGATGCCCAAGCGCAAATGCCTGGTTGGAGCAGACGTCCGTAGCCGCCAGGCGCACTGCACCCGCCGGGATGTCGAACTGGTCGCCATGCCAGTGCAGCACAGGTACATCGCCGAGCGCTCCCAGCGGCGAGTCCTGTCCTTCCGCAGTCAGCTTCAAGGGGGCATAGCCGATTTCCTTGACGCCCATTGGGGCGACATGAGCGCCCAGCGCGCGCGCTATCAACTGCGCCCCCAGGCAAATGCCCAACAGCGCTTTCCGGCTCTCCAGTCGCTTGTGCAACAAGTTCAACTCGTCGGCGATGAACGGATAAAGTGCCTCATCGAAGGCACCGATCGGGCCGCCGAGCACGACCAGCAAATCCGGGGTCACCACATCGAGCGTGCGCAGGTCATCGACCGTGGCATCCACATAGCGGATGGCGTAGCCCCGGGCTTCGAGCAAAGGCTCCAGCGTACCCAGGTCCTCGAAGCAAACGTGGTGAATGGCGATGACGGTCTTCATGACGGTGGTTCCTCAGTGGTTGAGCCCGCAGGCCAGTAGTGGCTGTCAGGGGTACTGCGGGCACCAAAAATGGCCTGGCCGACGCGCACGACGGTGGCGCCTTCCTCAATGGCGATCTCGAAGTCGCCTGACATCCCCATGGACAGTTCTTCCAGCCCAATGCCCGCTGGTGCGCCTTCGCGCAACTGATCGCGCAGGTTTCGCAGCAGGATGAAGCACTGCCGCACTCGCTCGGCTTCGCTGGAGAACAACGCCAGCGTCATCAAGCCCCGCACACGCAAAGCTGTGAATGCCGGCAGTTCTTTGACGAACGACAACACCTCTTGCGGCTGCAACCCGTACTTGCTGGCCTCGCCGGACGTGTTGACCTGAACGAAAACGTCCAGCGAACGCCCCTCAACCTGCAGGCGGCGGTCCAACGCCTCGGCGACACGCAAGCTGTCGAGCGCCTGGAACTCCGTTGCAAAGGCGGCCACCAGTTTGGCCTTGTTGGTCTGCAGGTGGCCGATGACCGACCACTGAAGGTCAGCCAGGTCTGCCATAGCAGTCCACTTGCGGTGGGCTTCCTGCACTTTGTTCTCGCCGAGCTGGCGGCAACCGGCGGCGTAGGCCAGGCGGATGTGCGCCTCATCAAAGGTCTTGCTGACAGGCAGCAGACGCACGTTCGCAGGGTCGCGGCCGGCGCGGCGAGAGGCTATGTCGATGCGTTCGCGCACCTTCACCAGATTCCGGCGGAAGTCCTCGACCGTAATCGCCTGCGGGTACAGGCCGTGCTGGTCGTGACTGGTCTGCGTGACGGCCGAGGTTTGCATCAGTCGGCCGCTCCTTTGCTCGCTGTCGGTACAGAAGTGGGGGCCGCCTCGATCTGCGGCTTGGGACGCGACCACCGACCGTTGAGCACGGCGTAGGCCACCAGTCCGATCAGCAGACCCCAGAAGGCACCGCCAATGCCCAGCATCGTGATGTTGGCCGCAGCGGCCAGAAAGGTGATCAGCGAGGCTTCCCGGGTCTTGGCATCGGCCATGGCGCTGGCCAGGCTACCGCCGATGGTGCCCAGCAGCGCGAGGCCCGCCAGGGTGGTGATGAACGTTGCCGGGAACGCCATGAAAACGGCGGCCAGCGTCACACCGAACACGCCGACGAGGATGTAGAACACGCCCGCTGCGATACCGGCGATCCAGCGCTTGGACGGATCTTCATGTGCCTCGCGCCCCGTGCAGATTGCCGCCGTGATCGCAGCGATATTGAAGGCGTGCGAGCCGAACGGTGCCATCAGCAGCGAGCCTAGCCCGGTGACCGTCACGATGGGATTGGCACTGGTCTTGAACCCATCATTGCGCAGCACCAGCATGCCGGGCATGTATTGGCCGGTCAGGGTGATGAGAAACAGCGGCAACGCCACGCTCAGCAAGGCGTTGAGCGAGAACGATGGCATGGTGAAAACCGGTGCCGCGAACTTCAACGCCAGGCCGGACAGATCGACACGGTCCTGGATCAGCAGGAAAGCCAGTCCCAGCACCAAAATGCCGACCACCGCATAGCGTGCCGTGAACCGTTTCAACACGACGTAGGCGACGATCAGCAGGCCTGCCAGTAGTGGATCAACGCTCATGCCGCCGAAGGCACCAATCCCGAACTGCAGCAGGATGCCCGCCAGCAGCCCGGCGGCCACACCGGGCGGAATCAGCCGGATGACCTTCTCGAAGTAGCCCGACAGGCCGAGCAGAACGAAAGCCGCTGCGGAAATCAGGTACGCACCGACCGCCTCCGTATAGGGCGTGGTGGCCAGCGCCGTGACCAGGAACGCCGCTGCTGGCGTGGACCAGGCCGTGATGATCGGCTCGCGGGCGATCCAGCTCAGCATGATCCCCGTCACCCCAACACCGATCGAAATCGACCACACCCACGAGGCCGTCAGCTCCGGGCTGAGGCCGGCCACTTTGGCAGCCTGGAACACCAGAATGAACGTGCCGCCGTAATTGACGATGACCGAAATCAGGCCGGCGACGATCGGGTGGATAAGATCACGTAGCCTTATAGATGAAGGTGGGGTTGCGGATGACATGGTTTTTTCATAACTCCTGCGGACTCGGTTCCAGGAACCTTTATTAGGAATTATATTTTAATCTGAAAATGGCCTGCTGCGCCCATCCACTTTTTTTGTGTTGTACATACCAATTGGCGATTGCTCGGGGTCAACCCAGGCTTGCCCGCCATGTGCGCGCTGGGCGGTAAGGAGTGCATGGCCGATGCGCAAGTCACGCCTGCGGCGGGACACTGAAACCTTGCCGGCGTTGCTGTGTTAGTCATCCCGAGCGCGGCTACAGGTTGATCGCAGCGATTGGCATGCCCCGGAGTGCCGCAGAAAAAAGAAGAACGACCTCCCCATGAATAGGCTCTGCTGTACCAGCAAAGGCATGCAAGCGGAACAAAGTCCGTTCGCACTCATGGCTAAACCATCTGATCAGGTCGCTGGAGATGACGCGGTGCCCATTGAAATCTGTCGCAGCGAATCAAGCGAGTTCGCGCAGTGCCAAAAGCGCACCCGCACTGAACAGCAGCCAGATCAGCAGGCGTCTGAACTGTTGGTCGGAAAGCCTGCGAAAAACGGCAATGCCAATCTGAGACGAGACGATCGTGGCGGGTAATGCAATAGCCATTAGAATCAATGTGTCCCGCGTGTAATACCCCTGCCAGGAAAAAATCCCGACCGCGATCCCGAGGATCACCACGTTGTAAGGACGCAGTACTGCGCTCGTCTCCCCTTTGGTCCAGGGTTGCATGGCGCACCACATGGTCGGTAACGCGCCCGAAAGCGAAGCCGCCCCCCCAAGGAAGCCACCGCAGAAGCCAACCAGAGCGTCTGTCTTCGGCATGGGGCGCGCCAGATGAGGCAGTGATCGGCGAAATGCGAAGAAGGCCCCGTAGAGCAGCATGAAGCCGGCGATCACCAATTTCAGCAATGGCGCGCTGATGAATTCCAGGGTTGCAGCGCCGAGCGGTATGCCAATCAAAGCGGGCAACAGAAAGCGCGGGAGACGCAGGGTACCGCTTCCCAACTCGCCTCGGATAAACCACAGGCTTTGAACACCACTGACGACGGACATGGCTGCCACGATGGAGACGGCCTGCCAGGGCGGCATGACCTGCAGCCATATGCCGAGAGACAACAAGGCAGTGCCGAACCCGGCGAGGCCATTGACGAAGCCGCCAGCAGCCGCGCCAGCCAGTAGGGAAAGAACGAGTTCGAGCGGCATATCAACGCTCCATCGCTAAAAATGATTTGGGGAACACGCGCGCCGAGCGGACGCAGGAGATAAAAAATGGCATGACCTGTCGATGTCTCCTAAGCCTTGTTGACAGCCAATTTTAGCCTTAAAATGGTAGGAATAATCATGCCAATTTCACGATGAGATACCTGCCAATTGTTCAAGCACGCTCAACTCGAATCTGTCAAAGCCTGGATAGGTGACCCCGCTCACGGCGCCCTGTCGCTGCACGCCCGCATTCAGCGTGCGATCCGGCAATTGATCCTGGACGGCGCGCTGGATGTCGGTCGGCCCTTGCCCGCTTCGCGGGCGCTGGCGCAGTCACTGGGCGTTTCGCGGGACACGGTCGAAGCTGCGTACAGCCAATTGCATGCGGAGGGGTTTATCGACCGGCGAGTGGGTAGTGGCAGCTTCGTTTCGGAACGGGCACAGGTGCCTCCGAGGCGAGGCACGAGCCAGCGGGCAAAGCTGTACCGTGAATCACCACGTCTCAGCCAGCGTGGGGCCGCAATCTTCCAGAACGGCGGTGTACGCGAGGCCCTGACACCGCGCCCCTTCGCGCCGGGGGTGCCGGAGACGCGAAGCTTCCCGTTGCAAACGTGGGAGCGGCTGCAGCGTCAGGTGTTGAAGGAACATGGAACGCTGGCCCTGACACACAGCCATCCGCAGGGTGTGGAGGCACTGCGACGGGCTATTGCGGATTACGTCAACCTCGAACGCGGAGCCTGTGCCACACCTGACCGCATATTGGTGTTAACCAGTTCGCAACAGGCGCTGTCGCTGTGCGCCACTGTGCTGCTCGATGCAGGGGACCGGGTCTTTATCGAAGATCCCGCCTATCACGGCGCTCGTCGTGCATTCGATGCAGCGGGCCTCGAATCCGTGCCGGTTCCTCTGGATGCCCAGGGCATTCGGATCGAGTCATTGCAGAACGCTGCGCAACCCGCAAAAGCGATTTTTCTGACCCCATCGCACCAGTTCCCGACTGGAGCCACGCTTGCGCTTGACCGACGGCTTGCGATCATCGAGTGGGCACATAGGAACCAAGCCTGGATCATCGAGGACGACTACGACAGCGAGTTCCACTATGCCGGCAAGCCGACCGCATGCGTGCAAGGCCTCGATGCGCACGACCGGACCATTTACATTGGAACATTCACCAAATCCATGTTTCCGGGCCTGCGAATCGGCTACATGGTGCTGCCATCGCAGCTCGTCGCTCCAATGACAGTGGCTCGCACGCTGCAGGACGGCCATAGCGCCTCCATTCCGCAGTTGACGCTGGCGCGGTTCATGGAGGGCGGACACTTCGGTTCGCATGTTCGGGCCATGCGCAGCGTTTATGCCGAACGACGCGATGCCCTGGAACGGCTTGTCTGCAAGCACTTGGCCGACTTCGTGGAGCCGAGGGTGCCCGATGGCGGCATGCAAATGCCATGCGTCTTCGTGCGCGACATCCCGGAGCGGGAGGCCATTGATACCGCACGCCGTGCCGGCATTGACTTGCTGGGACTGACACCCCTGCATGCGTCGAGCAAGCACAAGGCCGGCTTTCTCATGGGGTTTGCCGCCTACGCCCCGAAGGAACTAGAGATCGCAGTCAAGAAGCTCGCCAATGTGCTTCGCGCACTGGATCGGTGACCCACAAGGATGTCCAACATGACTTCGTCATCAAACGGGCTGTTGGCCCAGGTCTCAACCGCCCACCTGGTCAGTCACCTGCACATCATGGCGGTGCCCGCCATGTTGCCGTTGCTGCCGACCGCGATGCAGGTCAGCTTCGTCGAGCTGGGGATCGCAATCGGGGTGTTCAACATCGTGTCTGCCGTGGTGCAGGCCCCGCTCGGGTTTCTCGTCGATCGCGCTGGGGCGCGACGGATGCTGCTGGCAGCGCTGGCGCTCGGTTCGCTGAGCTTCGCACTGTTGGCCATCTTCCCGACCTATCTTTGCCTGCTTGTAGCGATGGGGCTCGCTGGGGTGGCCAACGGCGTTTATCACCCCGCCGATTACTCATTGCTGTCGCGGGGCATCGTTCCCGAAAGAATGGGGCGGGCCTTCTCCGTTCACACCTTCGCAGGTTTTCTAGGAGCGGCTCTCGCACCGCCGCTGATGGTGGGCGTTGCGCTAGCCTGGGAGCCGCGTTGGTCGTTTGCCATCGCTGCCGTGGCCGGGCTGATCGGGCTGTTCGTTGTGGGACTCGGCTCGCCAGAACCGGCGAAGGTGGCAAGCCCGACGGCCACAGAAAAGGCCAAGGTGAGAGCTAGGCCGTTGACCACACCGCTGGGAACTCTGGCTGTCCTGACGCTGCTGTTCGCCATGCTCAGCCTCAGCACCGGCGCCATCGAGAAATTCTCTGTCTCCGCACTGGTCCAGGGGTTCGACGTCACGCTACCGGCTGCCAACATGGCGTTGACCGTCTTCATGTTCGCCAGCGCCTTCGGCGTGCTGGCAGGCGGCATACTTGCAGACCGAACAAAAAAGCACGGCTATCTGGCTGCTGGTGCATTCGCGTTGGCGGCGGTCTTCGTTGTGATCGTCATTGGCATACCGCTGCCACCCGTGCTGTTGGCCCTAGCGCTGGGGGCGATCGGCTTCCTGACGGGAATCGTGGCACCGTCGCGTGACATGCTGGTGCGTGCCGCTTCGCCGGCCGGCGCAGAGGGCAAGACGTTCGGCATCGTCTCCACTGGATTCAATGTCGGGGGTGTGATCGGGCCGGTTCTGTTCGGTTTCCTGCTCGACCGCGGGTTAGCCAGTGGCGTGCTCTGGGCTTCTGTCTGCTTCATGGTCATCACCACGGTGATCGTGCTCTTCCAGGAGCGGCGCAGTGCCGCTAAACCCGTTCTGGCTGTCCACTAGCAGCCACCCCAAATAATCAAAGGAGATATTCATGAGCCGTCCGAGCATTGCCCAAAAACGCGCGGCATTCCGCGCATTACATCAATCCGGCTGCTTTGTGCTGCCGAACCCGTGGGATGCCGGCAGCGCCAGTGCGCTGGCTAGTCTCGGTTTCAAGGCACTGGCGACAACCAGCTCGGGCTACGCCTGGTCTTGTGCGCGGGCGGACGGACAGCTTTCCCGTGACGAAACCCTGGCGCACATGCGCTATATGGTCGAGGCCTCCGACCTGCCGATCAATGCCGATTTCGAGAGCGGCTTTGCCGACACACCCGAGGGCGTGGCCGAGAGCGTACGTATGGCGGTCGAAACCGGCGTGGCAGGCATCTCCATCGAAGACTCGACAGGCGACGCGCAGGCACCGCTGCGCAGCCTGGCTGAATCGGTCGAGCGGATGCGTGCGGCACGCGCTGCGATTGACGCCACGGGCGGCGAGGCCCTGCTGATCGGTCGGGCGGAGAACTTCTTTGTAGGCCGCCCCGATCTTGACGACGCCATCCTGCGCCTGAAGGCTTACGCAGATGCCGGAGCGGATTGTCTGTACGCGCCCGGCATCAAGACACGCGAACAGATCAGCGCGGTGGTCGCGGCAGTTGCACCCAAGCCAGTGAATGTACTCATCGGCTGGGAAAGCGATCTGACTCTGCAGGACCTTGCCGACCTCGGCGTTCGGCGCGTCAGCGTCGGTGGCGCGCTGGCCCGCGCAGCTTGGGGCGGTTTCTTGAATGCGGCCCGCCTGATCGCCGAGCAAGGCCGGTTTGACGGTTTCGCCGGTGCCCCCTCCGGCGCGGAGCTTAACGCGCTACTTGGCAAGCAGGCGACTTGATATTCCGTCAGAAGCGGGACGCCCCAGGCGGTTCAGCGCGAAGCAGGACAACACTCCCGGCCTGTGTCGTGGCCGGGAGACGTTCTGAGTGCTGGTGGCAGGCCTGCTAATACGGAAAAAATTTGTGAGGCCAATATGGACACAGACCTCGACACGATGACGCGGGAACAGCTCATCGACGAAGTGAAAAAGTTACGCACCGGCATTCGTACCCACCGGGACACGTCTGGCCATGATCTGCGCTGGTATCACCCGCACCTGTGGGCCTTGCTTCCCGAAAGGGCCGGGCACGTTCCCGCAGTGCCCGACTGGCCCCAGTTCATGCGTGGTTGCGTGCAGTACCGCGCATCGCTGGATGTTCAATGTCCCCAGGCTCCCGGCGTTCAACAGGAACTTGAGTAATGAATCGTTGGGTGCATCCATGACTGGAAGTCAGGGGTGTCATCCATTTACATCTCGGCTGTCTTTCGGCGCTTCGTCGCGCTCATTCAGTCCGTAGTCCCGAATCACTGTCGCGACTCGCAGACGACAGTCGGCGAAGACCTCTTTTCGGCCAGACACCTGAGCTCTCCGATGTTGGTCAAGGTTACGCCATTGTTGAACAGCCTGTTCATCGCGCCAGAACGAAAGCGAGAGATACTTTCCCTTGGAGGTCACGCTTTCAAATCGCTCGACCGAAATGAACCCTTCGATTCGTTCAAGATCGTCTTTTAAAGACGCTGCAATGTCGAAGTATTTTTCGGCCCCCCCACGAGAGGGAAAAACCTCAAAGATCACCGCTATCACTGCCACCTCCCATCATGATTTATATCGTGCTCGATCTAGTCCCGGTTGATGAGCCATAGCGCCAAGCAGATCAAGAGCCCGCCAGCAGCCTGTGTCCAGGAAACTGAAGAATCCAAGACGAAATAGGCAAGAATGACCGTGAACAGCGGGGCCAGAAACAGGAATCCACTAGCCCTTGCCGCTCCACCTTTGCTCAGGGCCACAAACCACAGCCCGAAAAGATCCCGTCGATGCCGGGATTGCAAGCCACAGGAACCAACCCCACTGGACCGCTGTCACTGAGTCCGGCCACCGCAGGCCGTTGCTGTAAGCAAGGATCAGGATGGCCAGCGCTCCGATCATCATTTGCCAAAAGCTCAACGCCCACGAGTTGAACGGCAAAGCGGCACGTTTGTTGACGAGCGTTGCGATTGCCCAGCATAGCGCCGAGGCAAGGCCGATGATCTCGCCGGTCAAACTTGTTCCGTGAGAAAAAATGGCTGGACTGATGCCAAGTGCAAGTGCAAGCGCGACGCCCATAAAACCGAGAAGCAGCCCCGCGAGTCTCGCACTGCGAAGCGGCTCGCCATGGAGCACCCGTCCGAACAGCACTACCCAGATCGGATGGGTAAAATGCAGGATCGCGGCGGTCGAGGCAGAGACATGCTTCATCGCCCAGAACAGCAACTCCATGACGGCTGCCGTTTGAAGCAGCCCGATCAGGATCATCAAAGAGGCGTCGCGCAATCCGGCTTGCGGAGTGAACAACGCGGCACCGAGCTGTCTGGAATGCAGAAGAACCAGTGGCAGTGTTGCAAGGGCTGCGACGAAAAAGCGCCAGCCAACCAGGATCATGGGCGAAAAACCTTGCTGAAGCAGAATTTTCCCCGCAATGAAGCTGGACCCCATCAAAAAGTGGAGACGACAATTGAGATGAAAAAACCATCTCTTGAAGACACTGGTGATGGCTGAATGCGCGACATCGGCTCAGAATTGCAGTCGATAGCGTACAAACTGATCTGCGGCGACAAATTCGTCGTACAGCTTGCGTGCCGGGTTGTCGTCCCGGGTATGCCAGTAAAGCCTGGCCCACCCGTTTGTCTGGGCCAAGGACACCAGATCCTCAATTAACTTCCGTCCGATGCCTTTGCCCCGACAAGCGGGGTCCACGAACAAATCTTCCAGATAGCAGCCTGGTGCAGCGGTCCAGGTACTGTCATGCAAAACGCTGGCGCTGAAACCGATCACCCGGCCATCGACTTCGGCTATCCTGCAGAACGTCGATGAGTTGGGGTCAAGAATGCGCTGCCAAGTCCGGGCGGTGGTGGCGGGCGGCACGCTGGCTTCATAGAACGTGTTGTAGCCAGTCCAAAGCCGAAGCCAATCGTCATGGTCAGCCGGCAAGGCATCGCGAATTACGGTTTTATCGCTCATTGCGGATCTCCTAGGTTCGTCAAATTACGGTGTCGTTACTGCAAGTGAATGGGCCTCTTCTGCGGCATCAAGACGACCACAGCGGCAACCGTCAGCAAGGCGGCACACAGAAATACCGGCCCGGAGTAACTACCGGATGTGTCGCGCAGCAGGCCGATCAGCCCAGGCCCGAAGGCGTAGGTCACTTGGCCGATGGCGGTCGATAGTCCGACGATCAGCGCAAAAGCTCCCGCGTCAAATTCCTTCTGAACGATGAGTGCCGGAAGCGTAATCACGTTGCCTACAGAAAGCCCGAAGAGCGCGCAGGCGGAAAGAAGCACGAGCCGGTCATCGAATAGGCCAATCAGCAGCAAGGCCACAGCCTGCGACGCCATAGACAGCGTGCTGGCCAGCCGCATGTCCAGGCGGTCGATGACGAAGCCCAGGCCCACCCGACCAACGACGGCCGTGACGGAAACGATGGAGATGGCAAGGCCGGCCGAGGCCCTGCCTATCGTCGGCTCCAGAATAGCGACAAGGTGGACAAGAAAGCCGACCTGCGCGAACAACGCCAAGGCAAAGGGACCGGACAGCGACCAGAACGCCGGGCTATGCAGTGCCCGTATCCGCGTCCATGGCATGCCCGAATCACTGTCGCTGGTCGCGTGTGAAACGCTTGCATTCGTCCGTGGCGAAGACTTGGAGAGTGGCGGCCGGCTGCCCCATGCAAGAATCATCGGGACAAGAACGACGAGCATGATGGCCGAGCCTGCCAGCGAAGCGACTTCCAGCCCGACGTGTCCGATGGCGGCCAAAAGGATAGGTGCCCAGGCTATGCCGCCAAAGCTCGCCCCATTGAGCGCCAGGCTAATCGCGAGACCGCGCTTGGTGTCGAACCAGAGGGCGATCAAGGTGGTGATCGCGACGACATTCATGGCCGACCAGCCTATTGCCATCAGCAGGTAGGCAGGATAAATCTGCCATGACGCCCGTGCCTGCCCGATGAGCACTACGGCGAGTGCAAGGCAGCTTACGCCGCCAAGCAGGAAGCGTCGCGGTCCCCATCGGTTAATGGCCTCGCCAGTGAAAAGCACCAGGAAGGCACCAGCAAGATAGGACATCGTGCTCGCCGTAGAAACGGTGAAAGACGACCAGCCATGCAGGAGTTGCAGTTCAGCGAGATAGACGCTTTGGCCGTAGAAGGCGAATCCCCAGGAGAATACAGCCACTGTGAAGCACAAAACAACGATCCGCCATCCCCGATAGCTTGGAGACATTTCATCTGTTTTTGTTGTCATCTCGGAAAGCTTTCAGCAACTTGATACCGACGGAAATTGGAAAAGGTGAAAACCAGCTCTGGCCTCCAAATATATGTAGGTTCGTCTCGACCCCAAGTCCGCCACCGGCGTACTAGATGCCGTCATAAGGGGGTGTCGGTGGGAGTTACAGGTGTGGTAACCGGCCAGAATTTTTCGGAATGTCTTCGACTGCAGTACCAGGGCCTCATCAACTGGAATCAACTCATAGGTAATACTATAGAGTTGGCAATAAACCTCGTAGAAGCTGTAGGTGACATCGGCGAAGAGCAAAGGCCTATTTTCCTGCTGAAAGAATGCGCAGAACGCGAGGGCCAGTACCTCGTCTGACCCATTCCCTACGAACACCTTGTCATCCGAAAGTCCGTAGTAGGAAGCAACATTCTCACGCACCAACCCAGCATTTGGATCGAGATACAGCTCCAAGCCGCTCTTCACGGCCTCCATCATTGCCGCCACAGCCAGTGGCGAAGGTGGGTACGGGTTCTCGTTCGCATTTAGCTTGACCAACCTCTCGCCACCCGATTGTTCGCCGGGTGTGTACGGCTTGAGGTTGCGGAGGCGCGGGCTGTCGAAGGTCCCACTCATGGTTAACCCCTCGTTCTCTCGAAGTCCTTCAGGAAATCGACCAACGAATCGACACCTTCCTCGGTCATTGCATTGTAAAGACTGGCACGCATTCCGCCGACGCTCTTATGTCCCTTGAGCTGAAGCAGATTGTTCTCCTTAGCGGCGGATAGAAAGGCGGCGTCTAGTTTGCTGTCTGCCAAAAGAAACGGCACATTCATGTCAGAGCGGAATTGGTGCGCGACGTTGTTGTGATAAAAGCTGCTTTCGTCTATGGCACGATAAATTTTCTCAGCTTTACGTTTGTTGCGGACCTCTATAGCTCTTACTCCTGTCAGTTCACCCTCCCGCTGCGTCTGCGCCCATCCGAGCACCAATTCAGCCACATAGATCGCCCACGTAGGCGGAGTGTTGTACATCGACTCGTTTGCGTCGACGACTGAGTAATCGAAAGCGCTGGGACAGATCGGTAGGGCGCGCCCAATCAAATCTTCCCTTACCACCACGATCGTGAGACCAGCGATTCCGAGGTTTTTCTGTGCAGCCGCAAAGACAAGACCTGCCCGACTCCAATCGACAGAACGCGATCCTAGGTCAGATGAACAGTCCACAACCAGCGGCGCTTGCGATCCCAGTATTGAGATGTCTGGAAGCTCTTGAAACTGGACGCCTTGTACCGTTTCGTTGCTGCAAATGTGAATGTAGTCTGCTGCCGGGTTGAGTTTCCAGCCGGATATCGTTGGAATTTCAGTGTAGCCGGTGAGTTTCGATGAGGCCGCCACACGAATATCATTAGCGTACCTTCCAGCTTCTTCGTATGATTTTTGACTCCAGTTGCCTGTCACCAAAAAATCAATGCAACCTCTTCGAGCTAGATTCATCGGCACGATAGCGTTTTGTGCAATGCCGCCGCCTTGCATGAAAAGAATTTTAAAATTCTTCGGTATCTGCAAGTAGTGTCGAAATTTTTCCTGCGCCGACTGATAGATGGAGATGAATTCTTTGCTCCGATGACTCATTTCCATGACGCCTACACCAATACCATGCCATCCGAAAATTTCCTCTTGGATGGTTTCGAGCACTTCTTCGGGAATGGTTCCTGGTCCTGCGCTGAAATTAATGGGGCGCCTCGGGGAGAATTTCATCAACAGTTCCTAATGAATCGGGTTTTTTTTTCCACCTATTTGCTTATAAAAAACAGATGGAAATATTTAAAGTTGTATCTGTACGCAATACCCAGCTCACGCTTTTGTGGCGCTTCTGACCGAGCTTAAACTTTGCCTTTGCTGACCTTGGGCGTCGAAGTTAGCCTTCGAAAGCCAAGCGAGGAATGCCACCTTAAGCGATGGCCATTCCTTGTCGATGATCGAGAACCAAGCGGTATCGCGCGAGCGTCCCTTGTAAATCACCGCTTGGCGGAAGATGCCCTCGAAGCTGAAGCCGAGCCGGTCCGCCGCCTTCCGAGACGGCGCGTTCAGGCTGTCGCACTTCCATTCGTAACGGCGGTACCGCAGTTCATCGAACACATACTGCATGAGCAGGAACTGTGCTTCGGTAGAGGCTGGCTTTTGCTTCATCAGCGGGGAAAACGCGACATTGCCCACCTCGATGGCGCCATTGCCAGGATCGACCCGCATCAGGGATAGCGTGCCGACGGCTTTTCCCAGCTTGGTGTCGATGACGGCATAGTGTTTGGGGTCAGTGCTGCGCGCTGTGGTTTCGGCGTAGCTGCGGTACTCGTCCGCGCTATTGAATGGGCCAGCGAACATGTAGGTCCAGTCGCGCCCGTCAGGGGCGGAACTGTATGCCGCGTACAGATCGCCGGCGTGGCGCTCCGCATTCAGCGGCTCAAGGCGACAGAAGGTCCCCTCCAGCGTCACATTGCCGGGGAGCGGACGAGCCGACCAATTCGCCAGGGCTTCTCCGATCGGTTGTCCAAATTGATTGCAATTCTGGTTCATGCTGTTCCTTACCTTTCCAGTTTTTGAGATGGTTTTGATTGGGTTGCCCGAGTGGTGTTTGCACCACAGGAAAGCCCGCTTTCAGCGATTGACACGTCTCCATCAAATACCGCAGCCACTGGCGCCTGCGAGACTCTCGCGTTCCTTCGGCGTTGTCGTGGCGACGGTCACTGATCACCCCAGTGCCCGGCTGTCGTGCGCTTTGACGAGAGGTCGAATCCGTTTCACTATCTGTCCGGGGGTGCAATATCTTTGATTCGCTGGACATGAGCCGTGATCTCGTCGGTAGTGAACTTGCAATGCTTGCGCGCGGTGCCGGCCGGGTAATTGGCAAGCCCTAAATTCAGCTCTGGTCGCCAGGATCGGCGCGGTCGGATTGGCCTGGGGGCGAACCCACCTCCGCAGGTGGGACACACGTTGTGCAGTACCCCGGTCGCGCAGTCAGCGCAGAACGTGCATTCGTAACTGCAAATGCGCGCATCAAGGCTGTCGGCTGGCAAATCCTTGTCGCACAACTCGCAGTTGGGTCTGATTTCAAGCATGCGTCGTCTCCTTTTTCATCCGGGCAGCGCCCTTATCCTTGGCTAATCACTGCGCCAATGTCAGGCGGATGGGTTATTGACGGGCTCCAATCGCCAGACGGTTGAACGCACTCATCAGTGCGACGGCGAAACACAGGTCGGAAATCTCTGCATCGCTGAAGTGCGTTTTCAGGGGCGTGAAATCTTCATCGGGAGCATGGGTGTCCGCGACATTTACCAGGGACTCGGCCCAGGCAAGCGCGGCCCGCTCGCGTTCGCTGAAGTGGGAACTGACCCGCCAGCCTGCCAGGCTATCGAGCTTGACCTGTGGCGTGCCACCCGCACGAAGCGCCGTTGTGTGCATTTCCAGGCAGTACGCGCAGCCGTTGATCTGGGATACCCGCAGGTACACCAGCTCGGCCAGCTCCTTACCCAGATTGCTCTTTTCGAGCGCTTGGCTGGTGGCGATGAGACCTTGGTAGGCCTCGGGAGAAAGAGTTCTGTAAGGCAGGCGTAGTTCGCTCATCTTCGATTTCCTTGTCATATGTTAGGGATTTTAGGAAAATTACGTCCTACCTTACAGGTGCAAGAATTGGAAAAATGACTGGGACATCGAATTTGGATTTGCGGCAGCTCAAGCCGAGTCGGAACTCGGACGCACCGATCTATTTGCAGTTGTATCGGCGCTTTCGGGAGGCGATCGCCGCCGGCAAGCTGCGGCCGGGCGACCGCGTGCCATCGGTGCGTAGCCTCGCCAGCGAACTCAGTCTTGCGCGAGGCACCGTAGAACTGGCTTATCAGATGTTGGCCGGCGAGGGTTATTTCCTGGCACGTGGCCCCGCCGGTACGGTCGTATCCCCGCGCCTGGACACCCTGGGCGAGTCCAGGCGAGCGGCTCCGTCCAAGCCTCATGTACAGCCGCCAGTGCGCCAGCAGACAGCGTCCGATGAGCCTCAACCCTTCCAGTTCGGCCTGCCTGCTCTGGATGCGTTCCCCCGCAAGACGTGGACCCGTCTCGCTGGCCGCAGTTTGCGTGTTCTCGACGCGGCAGCCATGAACTATCCAGACCCCGCCGGCTATGAACCGCTGCGGCACGCCATCGCCACTTACCTGGGCATATCACGTGGCATCGTCTGCTCCCACGAGCAGGTCTTCATCACGGCTGGCTACCGAGGGGCACTGGAACTGGTATGCCGCACTGTGCTGAAAAACGGTGACGAGGGTTGGTACGAAGACCCGGGTTACGTCTATGCCCGGGACTTTCTGCTGCGCATCGGGATGCGCCTGGTCCCGATTCCGGTGGATGAAGAAGGGCTGAGCGTAAGTACCGCGCAGCGACGCGCCGCCCAAGCGCGATTTGCCGTGGTCACGCCCACCCACCAGTGCCCCATGGGCGTTGCGCTGTCCTTGCCTCGGCGACTGGAGCTGCTGAAATGGGCGAGGCAGCGGCAGGCGTGGATCATCGAGGACGACTACGACAGTGAGTTTCGCTACCACGGCCGACCATTGCCCGCCCTGAAAAGCCTGGATCGGGACGAGCGTGTGCTCTACAGCAGTACCTTCAGCAAAGTGTTGTTTCCAGGCCTGCGTCTGGGTTATCTGGTTGTCCCCGAGTCGCACATCGGGCGGTTTCGAGAGTCGGCGAACCATCTGCCCGGCCCAGGTTCGATCTTGCCGCAGGCAACGGTGGCCGAATTCATGGAGCAAGGCCATTTTGCCCGTCACCTCCGCAAAATGCGTTCGCTCTATGCGGAGCGACGGGGCTACCTGGTTGATGCGCTGACTCAGGTGTTCGGAGCGGATCTCAGTATTGCAACGCAAGCAGGCGGAACCCACGTGCTCGCGATGCTGAATGGGCAACGTAGCGACCGCGACTTTGCTGGCGCGGCGCAGGCCCACGGTTTGGCGGTTCAGGCATTGAGCCACTGGCGTATCCGAAAGTCCGCCAAAGGAGGGGTATTGATGGGGTTTGCCAACATTTCCGGGCCGGATAATGCAATGGTGCTTGCTCGCCGCTTGCTAGAGACCACCAAGACTGTATGAGAGCAGTTGATCGGAGCCATGCAATGCGCCGTAAGCGCAGATTCCGGTTAAGGGTCGAAGCTCGATTCCAATAACTTTCAAGCGATGCTTGGGCCGCGCTGCCGCCCGACCTCCCAAGACACACCACCTGCACGCACCGTCGCGGCGATCTGTTGGCCCAATCGCTGTTCAATTACCGGCCGCCACGGCACCAGGCTGAATCCCCTACCGTCATCCAGCATCGCATAGCGCCCGCTGGCGAGCATAATACTGCGTCGGTAAATACCTACCACACGCTGCCCATCGGCCACGGGCCGATGCTCCAGGCCGGTTTCGGCGGCAATGTCTTTTGCAGCCTGCGTCAACTCTCTATTCCGTAAAGTTTTCAGCAGGTTTCGGGCAAGGACTACACGTTTGCCGTGCTTTTCGGCAAGCCCTTGTTCGACCAGAAAATCCGCGCGTTCCCGCATGGCGTGCTTGGCTTCGCTGCCAAAGCCCAAGTCACCCAAGTCGTTACCACCCTTAATCAATTGCTGATCCAGCCAGGTAGCCCCGATCACGCGAGCCTGTCTCTCAATGGGCAGGTGGGATTTTAGTTCCACCGTCACGCCACCCAGGCGCTGCGCGTCGTACTGGCGGCCACGCTCGGGCAAGTCGCCCGGCACCTTCCAGAGCCCTTCGGCCACGCGCTCGACGATACCGGCGCGGCGTAGCGCTTCCAGTCGGCGAACATGGGATGCCACAACGTCTTGCGGGTCGCGTCCCGTGTTGCCCCGGCCTTGTTCGATCACCAGATGATGGTCGGTGCGGTACAGACCATCGTTGGCCAACGCTGCAATGTTGCGGTCAGCCGTGCGCTGCTCAACGGAGCCGCGTACTTCCACCACCGCGCCGGTAGGATAGCTCGCCAACTCATCGCGCGCATTCAGCGCAACGTAATGGGCTTTGCCGTCCACACCATCGACCACCAGGTAGCCGCGATCATGCAGTTCATCCGCCAGCCCCTTGCTGGCGACACGGCCAACAATGGTACGCCCGTGTCTATGATCGTTCTGCCCCGGCTCAAAGACGGCCAGTTCTCGTGACTGGCCACGCATGGCGCGTTGCAGGGTGCGGATGATATCGCCACGTTCACCCAAGGAGCGCAAGGTCTTCTCGGCGTCGGCGTGGATGTCCCAGGTTCCGGGCTGCACCTCGTCCGCCAGGCCCAGGCGCTGCAAGTGTTGCAAACGGCCTATGAGCAGTTGTCTGTGGTGCCTTAGCTGCGAGTCGTTAAAGCGTGCGATCTTTACTTGGTGGTCGTCTCCTGCTTCTCGTTGCAGTGTACGATCCAGGCCCGTCCACCGTTCCTGTTCCACCTCGCGCTGCATGCTCTGCTGGATCTCCAGTTCTGTGCGTGGCCCCAGCCATTCCGTCGCCAGTTCAGCGGCTCGATGGCGGAGGCCATGGGCGATGTAGTCGCCAGCGATGATGAGGTCTTTGCCGGTGTCGTCACGTCCACGCACCGCCAGATGCGTGTGGGGGTTGTCTGTGTTCCAGTGATCCACCGCCACCCAATCTAGCCGCGTACCCAGGTCGGCCTCCACCCGGCTCATCAGGTGACGTGTGTAAGTACGCAAATCATCCAGCTCAACCCCGTCTTCGGGCGAGAGGATAAAGCGGAAATGATGCCGGTCGCCTTGGCAGCGCTCCTTGAAAGCATCGAGATCAGCTTCGTCAATCTGCGACCCGTAGGCTCGGCCTGGCTCACCCTCACGGCCCGCACCATCGCGCTCGATATAGCGCAGGTGTTTCGCCAGCGACTGCGGGCTAGCCCGGCGCTGATTGACCAGCAGGGTTTTGATGGTGACGCGGCGAGAGAACGGCGTCAGGGATTTTCCCGTAAATTGAGCCGCCGTATGGCCACGGCCCAAACGCGAACCGGGGCGCAGGCCGGTGTTGCCCACCGATGTCTGACCCCGTGCCGAGGATTTGCCACCACTGGTCTTCCCCGTCTGCTTGAGGACTTTGGAAACGAAACTCTGACCCTTGCCTCGCTGCTTCGGCGCGCCGGGGTGGAGCCGAAAGTCATCATCACGCTGGTCACTCATAACCACGCCCCTAGCAGAGGGTGGCGTGCTTTGTCGTATGAAGCACGCCGGTATCTCAGCGTTGACGCAGGCTTCATGCATCTCACGGCACGGCGGCGAAGCCGCATCGTGCCGCATCCCCCCCACGTGCAGACTGACGTTGCGGGCCGCCAGGTGCCGCTCCCTTTTGTCTTGCCTTCCGCCTTTGCCCTTCGCTGACGCTCAGGGCGTCGGCGGCCCGGCGGCGCTGCGCTGCTGGCAGCCAGCCCGCTGGGGAACACGCCAATGGCCGTAGGCCGGGCGTGTTCGAGGCAAGACGTCTGCACGTGGGAAGGCAGCGCTAAGTGCGGTGCTCGATACGTAGGATCGGCGCTAGCACTGCACACGCAACGACGTGGTGACGGCCAGTGAATCGACACGCCGGATGGCATGATGAAGCGCAGCGACTCGGCGGCCATCATCGGCGTGTCTCCAACCAAAGCGGATGCGCGATGCCGATCACGTCGGATACATTGACCGGCCCGAAATAGCGACTGTCGAACGACGCCGGATTGGTGATGCTCAACAAGAAGAGTTCACCGGGCTGAAGCTGCCGACAGGCTGACCAGGATGACAGCGGACGGCCTAGCCGATCGGCTGACAATGTTTTCCCGACTGATGCACCGTCGATACGCACCTGGCCTGCGACAATGCAAACGTGCTGTGGTGCGACTGCACCCACACGTTTCAGCAATGGAATGTGGTTTGGCAGGTATCCGCGTTGCGCCGCCAAGATGGCGGCGTCCGGCGGCAAAGTGGTCAGAACGACGCTGCCGACCTCCAGCCGGAGTGGCGACGAACCAGATTGATGTTGCAGCGGATCAAGGCGATACCAGCCTACTGCCACACTGTTGGATGGGTTGTAGATCAGGCGCGGTAGTGGCTGCACAAAAGACGCCCAGGCCAGTGCGGCAAGGCCACAGGCGGACAGAACCGCCAAAACGATGCAGACGCGGTGGCGCGAGCGAGAATGCGGCGCTGCTTGAGGGGAGCCTGACTCGGTGATATGGAGCGTCATGACAATGCCCTCCCGGCCAGCCAGGCGGCATGCCGCTCGGCAGTGTATTCAGGCAGCGGCAAACCCGCAGCGAGTCGGTTGGCTAGCGTACGCCAGTACGCAGGCGACATCGTGGCCGGTGCAATCCCCAAGGCTTCAATAGCGTCGATGCATGCCAGCACCGTGCGCACAGCATGGTCGCCTTCAGTATGCAGCAACAGTCGCGCGCCGGGCTGCACGCCGGGGATGCGCTGCATGACATCCCGTGGCAGACCAGCCTGCATTACCATCAGTTGCCAACGCACCGTGCCGTAGTCGTTCGTCTGCCAGCGAATGCGGCAGAATATGGCACCCGGCAGGAACACCGCCACGCGTCGCCACCGGTCGAACCGAACGACGCGCGCGGGTTCACCAAAGCGTAGGTAAAGCTTGAAGCGGGATTCGAAATAGGCCAGAAAGACGCGCGTCAACGGTGCGCCATCGTTCTGACCGGAGAACGTGGCAAGCGGTGGCGGCAATGCTGTCGTCGTCGCCGAAGACTGTGTGTTCATGATGGATTCTCCGGGAACTCGCGTTCCAGCAACGCGCGCAGCAACTCGGCCACGGTCACGCCCTGCGTGAAGGCCAACACTTTGATGCGTGCCCGCATGGCGGGTGTGATGTCGAGGGTCAATCGGGCGGTGTAGAGGTCGCCTTTGTTGACAGCATCGGCGTCGCCCTGGCGAATCCATGCCTCCGCCTGTGGATTGGCGGGCGGACGCGCACCGATGCCGATGCGTTTGCTGTGTGTCTTGCTCATAACGGCCACCGCAACAGTTCATCCACCAACGCCGTGATTTCACGAGCAGCGAGGCTGTCTGGTGCTATTTCACGTGCCAGGCGACCAGCGGCCACGCTATCGGCAAAGACGATGCGCTGGCGTACCTCGGCGCGCAGTGCGGGCAGCGGTTGTTCCACGAGGGCCTGACGGGCTTCACGCCCGATCACGGTGGTACTGACCCGCCGGTTGATGGCGAACGCCGCCATGAGCTGCGGGCGGAACACCTGGGCCTCGCGAACCAGCGCCACCATCTCAGCACTGGCCCACAGATCGTAGGGACTGGGTTGTACCGGAATCAGTACACGCTCAGCGGCCAACAGTGCGGAGCGCGCCAGAGCGGCGATCCTGGGTGGCCCGTCGATGATGACGTGATCGGCCCTTCGGGCGAGTTCTGGGGCCTCCTGGTGCAGGGTTTCGCGGGCGAGCCCGACGGCACTGAACAGCCGGGGCAAGCCTTGTTGGCTTCGGCGCTGCGTCCAGTCCAGCGACGAGCCCTGCGGGTCTGCATCCAGCAAGATGACGTTCTGACCACGCAGTGCGAGTTCGCCGGCAATGTGAGTGGCCAGCGTGGTCTTGCCCACGCCGCCTTTTTGATTGAGTAACGCGACAATCATGGCATCACCCTCCCTGACGGAAAGTGACCCCATGAGCGGCCTGGAAAACGCACTAACTGTTGCGGACTGGCGGTTATCCACCGCCGTAATAGCTGTTTATTATTATTGGTTAGATAAGATTTTAAGTTAGATATTAAGTTAAGAGCCGGAAAAAACCTTCCTGTTCTTGGGCTTATCTGCGATTTGCGCGCCTGATAGCACGATACCGCTGCGCCTGATAGCACGAGTCTCAGCGCGCCCGATAGCACGAGCCCATTCACAGCTTGTTCTGCCACTATCCTCTGACTTATCCCCGTGCCGTTTGCGGCACGGGCCGAAAGAAAAGCATCTCCGGTTCGCCGGGCCAACGTGCGATGGACAACTCGTAACCGGGCAGTGACTGCTTCACCACCAGCCTGCGCAGATCGCGGGCAAAATCGCGCGGCTGCGCCAGGCTGCCGGACTTGCGATACAGGTAAGGAATATCGAACTGCCAACCGTTTGCCTGACGACCGCCATGCTTGCGCACCAGCCGGTACAGCCAGCGCTCGATGCCGCCGGTGAGCCGGAAATACGTCGGGTCTATAGTGAGCACCAGGGCAGCATCCATGACACCCGCATAGAACCAGTCCGGCAGGATCAGCTCGATGCCCAGCGGCTTGCCGTTGGCATCGGCCAGTTCTTTCCACTCGTTGATCCAGGAAAATCGGTGCAGGCGCCGCCCGGTGCTCTCGCGAATGGAGGTGGCCACCGTGGTCGATTGCAGCCGGTCGAGTGCGGCCTTGAGGCGCTGGTAGTCGCGCAATGAGGTACCGCGCCGGATGAAACGCAGGATCTCGTAGGGCGTGGCCTGCATCCGGCGTGACGGCTGGATGCCCGCATCGCGGGCTTCCACGATCTGGCTGGCGGCCCAGATCAGAATGTCGGCGTCCCAAATGGTGGCGATGCCGTGTTCCTGGGTGCCTTCGACGCGAAGGGTGATATTGCCACTGCGAAAGTCGATCGGCGCGATACGACGCGACTTGGCCAATGAGAAGAACGGATAGGCCATCAGGTCCTGAGCATCGCGCGGCGCCATGTCCTCGCCCGGCAGTGCGCGGAACAGATCGAGCTGTTCCCGCTGCGCAGGCTGCTGCCGAGACGGCAGCGATGAGTTGGGCATGACGATGGCCACCGACACACTGCCGATCAGCGGCCATCACGGTAGTCACCCGCGTGGCGTTCGGCGTATTCGGGATCGGACGTGGCCTCATAACTGCGCGCATCGGCCCAGGCATCGAGATCAGCCACGGCGTACATGACGCGACGGCCGAACTTGCGAAACTTGGGGCCACCACCAATCACGCGCTGTTTTTCCAGTGTGCGCGGCGACAAGCGTAGATACTCGGCGGCTTCGTCATTGGTCAGGTAGCGTTGGGGCTGCGCGGGCGTATCAGTTGCGGCGGCAGCGGGCCGCGAGGGAGCAGGTCGCATGGTGGGCACCTCCATCGGTTGCAAACGTCCGGCCACACCGCGTGACCGGATGGAGGCAGTCTCAGATAAGGCAGGACGTTTGCTCAGGGACGTTTTACAGACACCGCCGCGCGTCCCTGCTCAACAGGTGGAAGTTGTGCTAGGTGGCGATAGCCGCTCTGCATCAACCTATTGCCCCGGCGAACCAGACGGCGCACGCGGGCACGCAAGGCGCTGTCGGCGTGCCAGTCGGCCGCGACTGCATCAGTACCGAACAGCCCTTCGGCCACTTCGCGCAAGGACGCACCCGCCAGGGTCGCGTCGAGCGCCTGCAAGGTATGCAGTTCCAATAAGCTCGTGAGAGAGGGCCGTGGTCGAGCCACCGCCACAAGGGACGTGCCGGTGGCAGTGGCCAACTGCTTCAGGGAAGCCGACAGCGCCTGACAATGTGCCTGGGAGGCGTCGCTTGCCCGCACGGCATATGCGTAAGCCATGCCATCGGCCAGATCTGGTGCCAACGCGAAGCGCAGGCAGCCACCCGCCCAGCGGCTGACCAACAACAAACGCTGGCCATCGTGGATCAAGTGCTTGCGGCCAGGAAGCTGCCACAACGTGAAGGCCACCGCCTTCGGTGGCGGATCGGCATCTGGGTGGAGTTGCAGCACGGCATCATGGTCGGGAAACCACACGGGGTGCGCGTCGCGCGCATCCAGGGTCGGGTTTTCCAGCAGGCGCAGCCCCCAGCGTTGTGCCGCGTCAGATCGACGGCGACGGCGCCAGTCCCGGCGGTAATCCGGGTGTCGGCGCAGATACTCCCAGGCCAGCGCCGGGTCATCCAGGTGCAGGACGTAGAGATAGGCCGCCGTCGGATACCAAGACGGGGCGCAGGGATCAGCCATGGCGCAACCTCCCTCGGCTTGAGGTACGTCGCCACGGCCAAAAGGTACGCTATGGAGCGATCATCGAATCGTCATGGATGAAACGGTATCATTGTCAGCGTCAAGACCGATTGGCTCCGGTGCGTTGCGGTTTTCGTCCGAATGCGACAGCGGCTCGCCCCAAAATGGCGTGCCGTATTGGCCAGCCTGCCAAAATCCGCGTCGCGCATCATGACTGTTTCGAGCAGCTATGCACTGCGTCGGTGCATGGTTGCTTATCCAGACCCTGTCGGTCTGAAGTCAGACCTAAAAAGACACAGTGGGCCGCCACTAACGTGGCGGTTCAGTCGGTCATTGACCCATTTTCCTCGGCCAGCCGCAGGTATTCCGATAGTCGCCGCACCGGCTGAAAGTAACGATCACGCATCACAGGCTGTCCCTGCGGCCCGACGATGGACGCCAGATCGGACAATTTCACCATCCCCAACTCAGGCATACCGATGCCCAGGTCGATCAGGCCGTGGGCGGTGTCGCCATCGGCAGGGTCGAGCGAGGCCAGCAGCCAGGTGGCGTGCGCATCCGGGGTGAATAAGCGCACAACGGGCACCGGGTCGGCCTCCTGATTGTTGGCAAGCAGTTGCGCCCGCTCCGCATCAGTGACGAGTGCAGTCATGGCCGCGCATCCACCACAAAGGCACTGAACCGCAGAACTGCATCAGCGTTTGTGTACAAACATACGCAAGCGCACTCCCTCAATTCCACGAAAACGTAGAAGTGTGAAAGCGCATTGGCGTCTATCAGCAAAGGCACGAATACGGCTCTCCGGATGGCACATGATCCGCAAAAGCGGATTTCCGTAAAGGCACGAAAACACAGAGCAATACCAAATGAACACTATAGATTGTAGCCCTATAGGGCGCAATAGGCTGTCATCTTGGTTTTTGAGGGGAAACCATTGGTGGCAAAACAGTACTCATTGGCGAAGGCATTGAAGGCCGTCAGAAAGGCGCGTGGCTTGAGCCAGGAAGCCTTCTCTGACGTGTCCAGCCGTACCTACATGAGTACTCTGGAGCGCGATCTGAAAAGCCCGACCCTCAGCAAGCTGGCAGAGCTGTGTGAGGTGATGGAGGTGCATCCGCTTACGTTGTTGACGTTGGCCTACAGTGGTGACAATCCGCATAAGGTTGATCAACTTCTCCAGCAGATACAGCTCGAACTGCGTGAAATCATTAACGATGCAAAAAGTTAGCTTCAAACAGGCTAATGATGAGCCATAACTTGGTTGTTGTCTGTTACTTAGTGATCGCTGTCGTGAAATGCCATATAAAAACAGAGGAATAACGCGTCACATGAAACTACAGAGCATCCGGCTATTCAGCTTTCAGTCGTTTGGGCCGGAGCCCACTGAACTGACCCTCAACGACATCACCTATCTGATCGGCCCGAACGGTTCAGGCAAGACGGCAGCACTTCAGGCGCTGTGCCGCTTGTTTGCCTTCGATCCCTCGCTACGGCGCATCCGGCGGTCAGATTTCCACGTTCCCTATGACGAAGAGGACGTTCCTGAAGAACGGCAGCTTTGGATCGAAGCCGACTTTATCTTTCCCGAACTTGAAGATGACGATGATGTCGCAACGATAGCTCCTCATTTCGGCCATATGCGGCTGGACTCCGCCGATGGTCCACCCCGTGTCCGATATCGCCTGGACGCCACGATGGGCGTGGATGGTGACATCGAGGAAACCCTGGTTCATGTATTGGATCTCGATGCCGATGGTTCTCCTCTCACGACAGCACAAGTTACGCGAGCGGAACGCAATCATGTGCAGGTTCACTACTTACCTGCAAGACGAGATCCCGCTGATCACATCGCCTACAGCGCCAATGCTCTGCTTGGCCGCATGCTGCGTGCCGTAAACTGGGAGAATGAGCGAGAAGAAATCAAAGGCTTCACAGACAAAATCAGTGAAAGCCTCGCGGGCAACCCATCAATCGCAACTCTGAGCGAGAGCCTGCAGACAACCTGGAGCACCTTGCATAAAGGCAGCTTCTTCGCCGACCCTCAAATCACCTTCGTCGCATCCGAGATCGAAGCCTTATTACGGCACCTGTCCGTTTCGTTTTCTCCTGGGCATGACGAAGAATTGGTCGATTTTTCCAGGCTGAGTGATGGCCAGAAGTCCATGCTCTATCTGTCACTGGTGCTTTCGGCTCAATCAATCGGGCGTGCGGTGCTTGCCGGTGACGATGATACCTTCGACCCGGATAAGTTGCGTCCCCCGGTGTTTACGATCGTCGCCCTTGAAGAGCCTGAGAACAGTCTCTCACCTCACTATTTGGGAAGAATCGTGAATGCTCTGGCCACTATGACGAGTAACGAAGATGCCCAAGCCCTGATCGCCACCCATGCACCTTCCATGCTTCGGCGAGTCAATCCTAGGCACATACGCTATTTGCGGCTCACCAGTGAGCGAACTACCAAGACCACACGCATTCGCTTGCCAAAAAGGACAGATGAAGCCCACAAGTTTGTCCGCGAAGCCGTTCAAGCATATCCCGAAATCTACTTTTCCCGGTTGGTCATCCTTGGAGAAGGTGATAGCGAGGAAATCGTTCTGCCTCGTATCCTGCGCGCCAAAGGTATTCCAGTCGATGAGTCTGCTGTGACCGTTGCGCCCCTGGGCGGTCGCCATGTCAATCACTTCTGGTGCCTGCTCTCGGCCCTTGAAATCCCCTATCTCACATTGCTCGATTTGGATGTCGCCCGACATCAAGGAGGATGGGGGCGGTTCAAATATGCCAATGATCAGCTATTGGCATACCACCCCGAAGATGTTCTGCCTAAAGATCACAATATTCCCGCTTGGAACTCAGATAAATATAGGGTTCGAGAGTACCCTGGCTATATCGAAGCCTTTGAAGAGCGTGGCGTCTTCTTCTCCTATCCGATGGACCTCGACTTCGCGATGTTACTCTCGTTTCCCGATGAGTACGGTGTCGAGCCTAATCCGCCGAGTGAGGCCACGGTCAAAGCCGTTCTCGGCAATAGCCATTTCGACGCGGCACAGTACGATGACGATGAGCGCGCACTTTTCAAGACCTATCACAAGCGTTTCAAGCTAGGCAGCAAGCCAGCGGCCCATATCGATGCACTGGCCCAATTGAGTGACGAGGAACTTCGCGACGACATGCCTGAATCACTAGCGCGACTGGCGAATGCGGTAATCGCCAAGCTGGAGGAATTGCCTGAATGATCGCCGTAGGTGATTGGCAACCGGCGGATGGGCTGACGCTCGAACCCAATGCCTTGCGTGCCGCACGGGAAACAGAGCGTTGTCTTGCGCTGACAGCCGGGCCAGGTGCAGGCAAAACAGAAATGCTTGCACAGCGCGCCGACTTTCTGTTGCGCACAGGAACCTGTCGCTACCCGAAACGGATACTGGCCATCTCATTCAAGGTCGATGCCAGCAAAAACCTGAAGGAGCGCGTGCAACGCCGTTGTGGTTCCGATCTGGCAGCACGTTTCGACAGCTACACCTTCCATGCTTTCGCCAAGCGGATCATCGACCGTTTCCGGCCGGTGCTGACCGGACGGGATGCCCTCGACGTCAACTACCAAATCGGCGACCGGAGAGTGACACGACGGCAGATCGAATTCAGCGACCTGGTGCCCCTGGCCATCCAGATACTCAATACATCCGTCGTGGCCCGCAACGCCGTCCGTCAGACCTACAGCGATGTCTTTCTGGACGAATTCCAGGATTGCACCGACCAGCAATACGCGCTGGTGAAACTCGCGTTCCAGGGCACGGCTATCCGTCTGACGGCAGTCGGCGACACCAAGCAAAAGATCATGGGATGGGCAGGTGCGCTTGATGGCATCTTCCAAACCTTCGCAGCGGACTTTGCTGCTGAACCACTCAATATGTATCGCAACTTCCGCTCTAAGCCTCGCCTGCTGCGTATGCAGAACGAAATCATTAAGGTGATGGACCCCACCTCCGTCATGCCTGATGAACAACTCGCAGGTGAGGAAGGTCAGATATTCGCATGGCAATTTCCAAATAGTCAGGAAGAAGCCGAGTATCTGGCAGACTCAATCAATACATGGATCAACCATGAGCAGCTTCCACCTTCGGAAATCGCAATCCTGATCGTCCGGCAACCTGACCTCTATGGCGACCACCTAATTCAAGCGTTGGAGCAGCGGCGCATTCCCTTTCGCAATGAGCAACAACTCCAAGATATCTCTGTCGAGCCAGCCGCAAGGCTTATCGTCGATTATCTGTCCATTCTATATGGGCAGCGAGAACCAAAAGCCTGGATTCGATTGATGGCACAACTCATCCCTTTCGCTGACGATGATGCACAGTCCAGCGTGCGAAGAGATTTCCAGAACTTTATTGCTGGTCAGAGGAAAAGTGTCGTACAGAGCGTACTATTAGGTGAACCATTTGCGGACTGGTGGGATTTTGTTCGCGCCTTCTTAAGCAAAGTGGGCATCGAGACTCTGTCTGCACTTTCCCATGATTACGAGTCAAAAGCGAGACTAGTGCAAGTCGTCAACGACACCAAGACCCGCGTAGATGAACTATTAAAGTCGGAACCCAATTTGCCCAAGGCACTGGAGCGTTTTTCCGACGATCAGGCTGTGCGTCTTTTGACCATCCACAAGAGCAAGGGGCTCGAATTCGATACGGTTGTCATTCTTGGCGTTGAAAATCAGTCTTTCTGGGGGGAGGAAGATGCGGAGCGTTGTGCTTTTTTTGTTGGCGTTTCCCGGGCCAAGAAACGGTTGATGTTGACCGTTAGTGATCGTCGAGACACCCCACCATCCAACCCTCGCAGATGGAAGGAAAACAGGACGTCTCACTCTGAATTTTTAGGCTATGCCATGCCTTTTCTCAGCCTTGGTCGGTAGTCTCGGAATACTACAGAGTACGCTGATAGCGCTGGCGTATACCGGCAATGGCGAGCGCAAGGCCGATCAGTTGCTGGAACAGGCTAGGCAAGCATTGGAAGCGATTGCCAGAAATAATTTTGATTGACTGCACACGAACAGAAGCGGACTGTCATGGTTCGCAGAAACCACTGAGTAGTTGATGTTGTTTTGTGTAGTGCGATACAAGGGCGCCCAAAAAGACAGGATATATCAATATGAATGTGGTGGAAATTCTGCAAAATCTGCAAGTTCTGTGTAACCAGTTCAGCGGCCATCATAATGACTGGGTACACCTTAAGAGTCAAAGTGAGTTCGTGTTTGACGTGAACCACAGTTCACCAATAAGAGACATGTATGCGGAGGGCGGCGGTTGCGCCCTTTACTTAAAGGGGAGTCTCGATACCTCACATGTAAACAAGTCAATGCTTATAGATGAGTATGTGTCGAACGTAAGGAAATCAATTCCTCCAGAGCAGGATTACAACTCCATAGGCCAGGCTGCTCAGCAAGATTTCGAAGAAAACTACCAGGAGAATTACACCGTCCGCTGTATGCTCAGGCTGTATTGGGAGCAATGGGAAACTATTAAGCGTGTAGAGCAATTTTTAAGCGTATTGATAGCCACCTCAGCATACCAACCTCTAGTTAGGTCATCACCCATTCAGGCGATCCAGCAATATATCAAGAACTGGGAGCAAAACGCGCAGCTCCATAAGGGGCTTGATGAGAATGCATTGCGCTCGCAGCTCGTGGTGGCACTTCAACGTGCAGGTTTTCAAGCTGGCGCTGAAACGCATGCGTATCAAGGACATGCGGATATCGTGGTGAGCAAGCCATTAGCCATGGGTTTTGCCAATAACGGCTATCAGTTAGTAGCCGAATGCAAGATTTGGAGAGGCCCAGCCGCACTTTTTGATGCGTTGTCGCAGCTATGCCAATATGTCACACCCAATGACAGTCATGCGGCCCTGATTGTCTTTGTAAATGATGGCTCGTTCATTGATATATGCAGCAAAGCTGCACAGCAGCTCAGTGAGCATCCATCATGCAGTGCATATTCAACTGGATTGGACTGTATAGAGTATTCTTTGAAGCCGGTTCAAAACCCAGCATCGGAAATCCCAGCAACGTTGCTGTTGTGCAACCTCACAACACCTCGATACTCACGTTGAAGTAAAAACCATTCACAAAATGGTTGGCCAGAACGATTTTCATCTTTCTCTAATGTACTGAGTCGGATACGTAGACTCTCAAAGAGTCCGCTCCGAATCGTGAACACTTGCAACCCTGTCCCAGCCATAGGGCGCCCCGCCACCAAGGCGGGGCGATGGAGGCGGCGGTCACGCCGTCTGTGGCTTGCTGCGCGACCAGATCAGGTCGTGCGTGCCGTCCTCGCTCTCGATCAGGCGAGCGTAAACCGGAGCCGGGAACGAAGGGTCGTCGACGGTAACGGACAGGTAGTCCCGCCCGGCCTCGCTGGTTTTCTTCCACGCCGCGCCGATGTCGTGCCCAGCGGCCTGGAGGCGAAAGTCTGGAGCATTCTCGCTGTCGCCCTTGTCGTTGGGCACCAGCTTGACCTTGACGTTGAGCGTCAGGGTGCGAAGAGTGCCGGTGAAACCGTCTTTGTCTGCGGTAAAAGAGCCGATGTTGGCCATGGTGTTTCTCCTTTCGGGTTAAACAAGGTTCGCGCCCATCGCGTCCTTGTTGTGATCCGAGCGGCGGGGGACGGGCTGGCTGCACCGCTTGCGGTCGCAACGTAGTGAAGAACCGGAAGGCGCAAACAATTTGCCGCGCGAGGAATGCGCCCAGCGCAGGGGAAATTGTTTGCGCCGCACGGTTGCAGTCATAAAGCCCGAGGCGCAGCCGGGCCATCGCCAGGATTCACAACGACACAAGGACGCCTTGGGCCGAACCGCTCCGAAAGGAGACCTGGACAATTCGGCATTTCCGCGTGACGCCTGCACCGGCTTGCGCCCTGACGCGAACCAGGTCAAAGCCCCGACGATAAGGTCAGAGCGTCCCTCCTGCAGCTCGCGGCCACATGCTTGAGGAGTGGTGTGGAAGCTCCATAGAAGCGAGGCCGGGCGGCGTGTCGGTGAACTGCCTTTCGTGACGTGATTGCGCTGAACCGCCAGCGTCGGGGACGGCACGCTTCCGCACAACCTGCCACAGCAAGCCGGGGCGTAGTCGGTGCATTGCCATTGCGGTAACGGACCTCGGAGCAAGATAGGCAAGCGGAGCGCGCAGCGCCGCAGGTGCGAAGACGTGAGGGATTGACGCCGAATGGCCGTGACAGCTTGCTGGCATGGGGCGCAAGCCCGAAAGCCCGACGGCGCATCGCGCCGACACACCTTATTTTGGGAATGCGCCCCTACAGCAACAGGTCACTACATGAAGAAACTGCCTTGATCCGAATAACCATTCGGCTCAATCGTCAGATCTGCCAGCCGTGACTGCATGACACGCTTGCACCGGAAGGTCTCACCACCGTCTTGAATCCACGCACCCAAACGCCGCTCCAGCCAGCAATGCGCCACCGCATCACCGTCAGTCAGGCCGCAGTACCATTCTGGTTGGATATCAGCTTTACGGGGATTGAGAATGACACTGATGGAAAGCTCGTCTCCGCTGATAGCGTTCACATTGGCAATTGCTGCTATCTCTCCATCAACCATAAAGCGGTAAGTGCTGCGTTCACACTCATGGCTTTCCGGCGCACCGCCAGGCCACCAGTTCTCACCTGGTGAAAGCCCAAACAAGCGCTGTTCGAGACCTGCATTGATCGCCGCTACTAGCAGGTTGCGCCATGCACGCCAACGCACACTGCGTCCTTTCCTGAGCGGAAAGTTCTGGAAAGGGGAATAAGAGTGCTCGAACTCCGGCAACAATCGGAGGTCATCAGGCACCGAGGCATAACCTAGCTGGCGCAGACGCTGCACTAGCCTGGCATTGCTGGGCTTCTGGGTCTCGGCGGTTGCACGACCTTCAAGCGCGGCTCGCAGCGCAGCGTGGGTCTTGAAACCCAAAGCTGCCGCAACCCCTTCACTCAGGTGGGAAGAAGAAACACCACGAACATGCCGTTGTGCACTCTGCTTGAGCGCGCGCACAGCGGACTTGGAAACAAAAAACGTAGAGTCAGACATGCCAGATTCCTCTTGCAAGGTCGATGTCTGCCGATTACGCATCGACCGGGAATAGGCACGGTCAACTAAAAAAGTGAGGAAGAAACGTCGTTTAACCCGGCAGCAGGTTCAGCGTGACGCGGCTGTCTGCTCATGATAAGGCATATCTGCTGCCGCACAAAGAAGATAAAGCAGGCCAGCCCCTGGGCTGGCATTCCAGAGGGCAGTCGCTGACTGCAACGCCTGGTTGAGATGTTCCCGCACAAGGTCACTTGTGCGTCATCGCGCCGCCGCCTGACCGAAGGCGGCGGCGCGACGGTTTTGAAGGCAGTAAAAAGCCCGGCGCGGGCTGCGCCGGGGTCGTGCCGAATGCAGCTATCTCATGCCTCCAGTGCGTCTGCCGCTTCGCTGTCGGCCTCCACGTCGGCGTCCTGCGCTGCTTCCGACTTGCCGTCCTGCGTGGAGCAGCCTTCGACTGCGAACAGGGCGGGCATCCAGCCGGTGCCTTCGACCAGTCGTTCCGCTTCGCTGGCAATGTCGGCCTTCTTCAACTTCGCCAGCCGGGTGACGTGCTCCGGCGCGTACTCGCCCACGGTTTTCAAAATCGCTGCCTTCGGAACGTGCTTGAAGTAACCTTCGGCAGTTGGCTGCCACCATGCGGCCATGCCGAGGCCGACGGCCTGCGCCAGTTCCGCGCCGGGCTGGTGCTGCGTAGCGCGGAGCGTCACCACGTCCACCGTGGAAGCCACGCACACGGCCAGCAGCCGCACCAGTTCATCCTGCGACTTCGCCAGCAGCGCGGTGAACAGTTCGGCGCTGTCCTCCGGCAGCGCTTCACCCGCGACTTGCTGCAATTCGCGCAGTGCCACAGCGGCGGGTGATTCCGGCCAGTCTGGGGCCATGCCTTCCAACCGGTCTTGCACTTTGAGGCTCACGCCTAACGGCAGATCGTTCCCGTAATGGCCTTCCTGCAAGACGGTCTGCACCATGCCATGCACCACGGCGGCCAGCGCGGTTGGCGGATGCCGGGCCACTTCGATTTGCAGCGCTGCGGTGCGATGCGCGCTCAACCGCTGCGCCAGCCGGTCGGATATGACCGGGGCTTGTGCCTCGTCTGTCGTGTCGCCTTCATTATCGCTCTCGGCATCCTCGCTACCCAGTCCCTCCCGCAACCGTTCCAGCGTGCGCAGCGCCTTGGCCTCGGCCTCGCGCATCAAGCCGCGATGAATGACAGCCTCGCCATTGCGATCAATGGTGACAATGGCACCGGCGGCAGCCTTCACGTTCGGGTCGTAGTCCTGCAAGCGATATTCCAGCGCCTGCAATTGCTCGCCCAGCCGCTCTCCCTCGACTTGCAGCGCATCGGCTTTTTCCGCGTCATCGGCGTCCAGCGCGCTATCCACAGCGTCATCAATGGCCTGCATTTTGGTTTGCAGCTTTGCGATACGCTCGGCTTCGCGTTTAGTCGGGCGGCGGCGCTCTCTGGGAGCACGGTGAAAGGCGTGTAAATCGGCGTGGGTCATGGCGGGTGTGGCATCGACCCATCCCCAGCCTTCCGCCTTCACCTCGGCGGCAAGTTCGGCCAGCTTGTCCTGTGCCAACCGTTCCAGCAATGGGGCATCGGTCAGATACACGCCTTCGTCATCCTCCGCGAACAGGTCACGGCGGACACCACCGCCAGCAGTCTCGTAGCCATCCAGTCCGACAAAACGTACCAGCGGATGCCGGTGGGCTTCAATCTCGCGCGCGGTTAAGCGTTCGCGCAGGCTATGCGGGCTGCGCTGCCATTCCGGCGCATCGTAGAACGCACTCTCCTGCGCCGCGTGGTCGTCGGTGATAGCAAGGGCCATCAACTGGTCGAGGCTCACCGCATCGGCTCGATAGTCGGCCATCAGGCGCGGGGAGACGTTCGCCAGTTTCAAGCGGCGCTGCACCACCAGCGGCGTTACGGAAAAATCCGCTGCAATGTCCTCAATAGGCCGTCCTTCGGCCACCAGTGCCGCGAAGGCTTCAAACTGGTCTGCCGGGTGCATGGCCTCCCGCTGTACGTTTTCGGTCAGGCTCACAGTGCGGGCGCTGCCATCACTTACCAGCAGGCAAGGCACTGCCCAATCCTTGGGAATGCGCCGTTTCTTCGCCAGCCGCTTGAGGGCGGCAAGACGACGGCTACCGGCCACCACATCGTAATGCTCGCCATCACGGGCCTGTATCACGGTCAGGTTTTGCAGTAAGCCAACGCGCTGGATGCTGGCAGCCAGCGCCTCAATGGACTGGCCAGTGGTTTTGCGCACGTTGCGGCGCGAGGGTCGAAGTTGCGACAGCGGCACACGCATCAGGTCTTGCATCAAAGCCGTGTTGTCCTGTGCTGTGGCGTCGAGGGTTTCGGGTTGGGTCATGGTATTCATGGGAATAGCTCCTGTCGGTTCAGAGATGCAGCAGCAAAAGATGCGGCAAGGGCTGCTGCCTGCCCCTGCCGCGTGAGGGTTCAGGCTTTCAACTGGCGCAGACCATCGGCCAGCAACCACAGGGCGCGGTTCAGGCGTACATCGGAATCAATGCCCTGCACGGCGCGGGTGCGCTGGCGGCGTCCGTTGGCGCTTCGCCCGGACAGGCCGCCTTTGGTCAGGTTCTCCTGGGTGCGGTTGAACACGCTCCACAGGTCGGGGCGGCGGTCATCGAACCGGCGCGGCATCAGGATTTGCGATTCGGTGATAGGTGCGGGTTTGTTGTCCGTGGGGTCGTACTTCAGCGCCAGCGCGGAACGGGCAAAGACTTCGGCCTCGCTGTCATCCAGCGTCACGGCACGCATGGCGTCGCGGGATTCCTGCACTCGCTCGAAGCCACTCAGCACCTCGTAGGCGCCTTCAATGACTTGTCCGGCCACGTCACCTTTGTGCGGTACACGCACATCGGCCACGGTATCGCCGCACACCAGTCCGTTGGCGCAGACGAACCGGAACATTCCGGCCAGCATCTGGTAACTGCTGGTGCCGTCGTGGGAGTTCAGCAAAATGATTTCATTGGCTTCCGCACCGTTGATCTGGCTGGCGTGGCGCAAGCGAATCATGTGTTTGGTGTAGTCGCGCCGGTCTTCGTGGCGCGTGCGGGTCTGCGCCACCATGAAGGGCTGAAAGCCTTCCTTGCGCAGTTCTGTCAACACGGCGGCGGTGGGGATATAGGCATACCGCTGTGAACGGCTCTCATGCGGGGCGTCCGCGAAAATGGACGGGGCCACACGTTGAATCTGGTCATCGGACAGCGGGGAATCGCTGCGCAGTACCGGGGAACGGGAAGCGAAACGGGATGCAAGCATGGTCTGTACTCCTGACAAAATGGGTTGTTGGTCACACCGCGCACCGGATTCCTAGATTCGGAGCCCAGCCTTTCGGCTGTTCGGTGTGGTTGGCACGAAGAACCCGGTTGGTCTCGTTGCCACCGTCTTTCCTGAGTTCATCGCCCGCGACGGTCAGGAGCGCGCGGACGGGAGCCGTCAAGGAGATAAGCGTTGGGATGGTGCGGCCCGCAGGCGCAGCCGAGGACACGGCCCGGCGCGCCTTGATGGCACACGGACGCGGGCTACAGTCGCGGAAAAGGTGATGGAATCAGGAGAGATGGCTGGACAGGCAACGGCCGCCTCAATGTGCCGACCGCACGCAAGCGAAGCGCGCAGGCCCGAAACTGGAAGCCGGGCCGTAGGCGTCAGGGATGTAAAAGGCTGGCACCAGCTAGTCCCGTCAGGGATGAGCGGATAGCGAACCTGGAGCAGCGCGGTTCGCGAAGCGAAGACGTGAAAGTGTGTCCAAATGTTATGAATTTCTGGTAAATTGGGAAGTTAAACAAAGGGGTGGGTTGAAAATCCAAGGGGTTGTGAAGTATCAATCCCTACGCTTCCTGCGTAACCGTCCTCAAAAGGAATAACAGCGGTCTGAAACCAAGTTTATATACGGCTTGCTCTTAGACTGGATAAAAATGGAGCGTCGATGAGCTTTCTCAACGAGACCGAGATTGAAAACCTTACCATTGAGCGAATGATTTTCCACGTTGTCGATCCTGCGTTGGAATCACCCACTTTTCTAGCAGAAGTGAAACCGCCTCAATGCGTCGATTTTTTTGTTGAACGCGTAAAAGAAACCCTTCGTGGGGCCGCGTACGAATTTCTTCCAGGTGCAGGTGTTCCCGATCTTCTCTATCGAGCTCTACCAACCTCTGACGGGGACGATGATTTTATTCAGGTCTCCCATGATCTCGCAGACCGGTTCAAAGACAAAGTCAAACAGGACAAGCGTCTTGCTCCAGGCGTATTAATGCTCTTCGCACTTAAAACGACAGGCAACGTTCAACTGGTCGCAGTTATCAAGTATGAGCACCAGCAAGTAGTCTCTTACTCCTACATTAAAGATGAGAACGGTACGCCAGTTTTAGACGCCGATGGAAATCCTGTTCCTGATCTCCAGACGCTTGTGGAAACATTTACCAAAGATCGCAAGGCCATGCAGAAATCTGCGGTCATTCGATTCCAAGATTATAGAAAATCCACCAAGCATAAGACGCCTCAATCATCAGTCGTTGTCATTGACCATTCATCCGGCCGCTACCGAGACGCAACCCAGCATTTTGCCAACTTCCTGGATATTAAACGTACGCTTGAGCCTATCGAACTGACTAAACGTCTTGAAGATGCCGCTGTCGAATCTATAAAAGCAAACAAAAGTGAAGTTCCACCCGAAGTTGCCAAAGCCCCTAAGCGCTTTGTACGGACAGCGATCTCAAGACTCGACGGTTTTGACTTTGAAAAGCCCGAAGAGTTTTTGAGTGCTGTATTGCAGGGAGTCGACCCTGAGGCAAAAATCCTGAAAACCTTTAAGAGCAAACTCGCCAATAAGAATATAAGTACAGAGGCATTCAAATTCGAGGGAGCCACACCGCCTGCGGCCGAGTACCGTCGTGTAGTCACGAACGAAGGTATTACACTTTTGTTCAGTGCAGGGCATGAAGAGAACAAAAACGTAGAAATAAAAGATGAGGAGAATGGCGGTATTGAAATAACGATACGGTCCACCGGTCTGGAACGGGATGATGAACTCGAAAAAATGCCTAGAATCCCTGATTGATGGGTTAGGAGAGCACCCAAATATTCGAGAAACCATTGGGCAACTCGATATTTCCGGCCGAGTTTCTCCAGAACAATCAGATTCGTTTAAACTGGCGTACGACGACTTCTTGAAAGAGATGTCTGATGAGTGGTCGGTTTCAATTCGCGATGGTGAATTTTCAGAGATTTCCATAGATTCCATCACGAACGAGGATGTTACCCTTGTCGTAAAGAAGCCGGTAGGCGGCAGGGTTTTCTTTGCTACGTTAGCAGGGTTTTCATCAGCTCTTGATGATAAGTCGTTAACTCTATCCAGAGAGCTATTGGTACTGGGCTCATTTACTGAATTCAAAACCCGAGGGTTTTCCGTTTTGCCTTGGGATGGCATCCCTTTGCCTAGTTTGCCTTATTTTGATCCGAGCCCAGATGCGATTGACCCGAGAAAAGGCATCGTACGAGATCTAACTGGTATCACTGTTCCTGCTGATCCATATCGCTGGATACTATTGGGCGACAAAGGAAGTGGCGAACCGTGGGAGATCTGGAGAAGCAAGGCAACCAGGAAGCTAGCCACTCTTTTTGTTTCAGATGTCTGGGAAGAAGATAAGACAAAAATATCTCTTAATGGGGCAAGAAAGCGTACATTTGTACTTGGGAGTGAATTCGAGGATAACAATGCTTATGAGAAAGTCTGCCAAGTATCTGAATGGTTACTTGTAAAGCAAGATACCGAAGCACGCCATGAAGTTCTCGTGCGACGCCTTTCCGCAATTGTTAGGGATTCGGACACCAATACCGACTGGCTAGCCGTATTGCCTGAAGCACTGAAAGAAGCGCTTGATGGAGCGCGGCTTGATCATCGCGCTTATGTAAGATCCAAGTCAGCGGAGACGGTGAAGGCAATGGCTGACCTTCGGAAAGCCGTCGGAGAAGATGTTTCACGTATCGTAGAACGCGTTCATCGGCTATCGACTGGCTTTGTCGTTGGTCTTGCGGCATTAGCAACCGGACTAGGCGTTCGGCTGACATTATTAACATCACAAAAAAGTACTTGGCCGGCGGTGGGAATCATTTTTTGCCTCGTTGTTCTCGCAATCACTTGGGCTAGCATAACTCTCCAACGCCATGTCAGCACGAAGTCATTAGTGAATGAGCTGCGAAACATGAGGCGTTGGCACAAAAATGTTCATACTGCATTGACCCGATCCGATTACAGAGAGTTGGCATTACGCCCTGTATTAGATGCCGTCCGGCTATACAAGAAGACCGCCAAATTTACTTATAAAGGCATGATTTATGCCTCAATTATATTTTTGGCTTCCTTTGTTCTTATCCCGCTTTTTCACTCTGTAGAAAAGCCACTCGAAACAAACATAGAAAGCTTTCAGACTCCACCTCCCAGTGCAACAGGCACTAAATCAACCCTAGAAATTGAAGATGTCACACAACAATCCGGAGCGCCCACTGAGGCCACCGACAACTCAACGCAGACAGACAAGTCTGGAAATGAAAAAGAGACTGAGAGTGCTGATCCATTAGAAGATGAGCAGCCTAGACCACTCTCAGAATAGCTGTTTAAGAAAAAAGGGGCCGAAGCCCCCAGGATCAGATCAGTCCGCGCTCTGCAAAGGACGTGGTGTCGCTACCGGCGACAATGACGTGATCCAGTGTGCGCACGTCCACCAGTGCCAGCGCCTCTTTGAGGCGTTTGGTGATGGCTTCATCGGCACGGCTCGGCTCGGGATTCCCACTGGGATGATTGTGCGAAAAAATTACCGCCGCCGCATTGAGCCGCAACGCTTCCTTGACGACTTCGCGCGGATACACCGATGCACCGTCAATGGTGCCCCGGAACATCTCAGTGTAGTCGATCAGTCGATGCTGCGAATCGAGAAACAGTACTGCAAAGACTTCGTGCTCGAAGCCTGCCAGCTTGGCACACAGGTACTCCTTGACTAGTGCTGGTGAGGTGAAAGACATCCCCCGCTGGAGTTTCTGGTCGATGACATGGCGTGCCGCATCAAGAATTTGATCTGGCGACGCCGGCAGGTAGCGCCCCTGCGCGTCACGTACCAGCAGAGAAGAATCGAATGAGGAAAAGGACAGTTGAGTCATGATCGTGCTCCGGTTGCTCGGGCGGAATTGCCCGGAACCGGCGCCAGCACGGCGCAGCGCAAGCTGTCAGGGGTGACCCACGGCCGCAGGACGCAAGCACGCGGAGCACGCGCCGCCCTTGACGGCGAGCACGCCGTGGTACGGTGAAGGGAAACAGCAAGACCGCCCACACCCCGCCCACTGCACCCACTCGCTTTTGGCAAGCGGAGCGCGCAGGCCTATGGGCCGAAGACACTCAGGGATCAAAGCCAGATGGCTGTGACTCAGTATGAGGCGCGGGGCGCAGCCCGCGAGCCCGACGGAGAAACACCGGGAGGACAGTTTTAGATGAAGTAGTCTGCGCTGTTGTTGTGTAGATTACACGCCCGTCAATCACCAACGAACGTCAGCCGATACAACTCAATACCTTGCTCATTCCTCCAGATGGGCTATGGAATGATTATGTCTAAGATCCGAAACGACAGCGATTAGGCGATTGACTGGCTCAGCCAATCGCTTTGGTAATACACGGTGCTCTGAGAACCTTTTTTCATCTGCAATCCAGCGCTTTGCAACCCACACATCATCTTCAGGGTGATTGTTGTCCACGCCGTTGCAATACTTATAGCCAACCAACGCATCGGTGTGTGATAGCAGGACTCGCGCCATGGTCATGTGGAAACGGTGCGCTTGAAGATCGGTCGGCCCCTTTGAGCGAGGAAGGGTCAAACGAAGACATTTCTGATCATTGAATTCTTGCCAATCGGGCCCAACAACTTGCCCGGCACGCTCCAGCATCTTGCGAGCCTGGTCGTTCTTGCCGTTGACTAATGCGACAGCAACCATTCCCTTTGGATACTCCAGCTTGTCGGCCAACAGATTCATCCAGCGCACCAGCTTGTTTAGCGTTTCATCATCGGCAAATACCAGAAACTGATGGCGTTGCTCGTTATCAAGAAACGCCGGCAATTGAGCATAGAGGGGATACAACAAGTCATGGAGATAGATGTAGGTCTGCCGACGCCCTTGTTCATGGCTACGCGTGGTTGCTGTCAACACACGTTGCGCCCATTCTGGAGTCAGTTCGGCCAGTGTCATTTCGGTTATATCGATGGAGATGAGTGGGAATCCGAGCGACTTTCCGATCAGCGCTTTGCGTCCGTCGAAAGCGTGGCCGAGTTCGATTTCAACCCCGCCAAGTACCATCGGCTCAGCCTGGACTGGCGGGCCAAGCACGGCCACATCGAGCCTAAACTGACTGCCAAACGGTGTTTCAAGGGAGTGCTCAATTGTCACTTGATCGGCACCAAGTAACAGGTTGCCCTCTAACGGATAATCGGATGCATCTTCATCTTTGAATGCCCAAGGCATGGCAAGCCCGGCATTCAGACGGTTGGAGAGTTCTTCTGCAACTAGCTCTTTCGCCCGGCGGTGTTCGGGGCTCTCCTGCACAGCGCGCCACCGGCTGCCTTCTTCATCGTCGAAGTGCGCTTTAGGCTTAAAGACGTGCTGGGCAGGCAGTACTCTAAAATGGGATCGTCGGCGCAGTTTTCCATTGTTGAAGGAGGGGCTGACCCAGGTGACCATCTGTCGCGACCCGTCAGCGGAAACCAAAGGCCACAGCTTTCGCGCATGCTCCCGACTGCGGACGTCTCGCGCAGCGATAGAGGCCTTGAAGATCCCTTTCCGGGAGAAAACAACAATCGCCTCGTCCATGGTGCCCCCTTACATCGAAACAGCAAACCTAGAGACACCATCCAGCTTTCGGTGAATCAATGATGCCAACGTCAGGATGTCCAGGGCGTCTTGTTCAGACATCGGCCACTGCGTTTTGGTGGCATGTGCGAGTGGATTGCGTACCGCCCCAAACAGACCGATCAATAGGTTTACAAAGCCCTTTTGCTCGCTCTTTTCCGACTCAGTACTCAATGCTCTCAAAACAAGAACGGGGTGCTGTCCCCCGAATGCTTTATTGACCAGGTCAGCCCCATCTCCACCGAGACCTGAAAGTTGACGAATCCGCTCGGCGACACCCTTAGTCGCCTCAAAGACCGCGTGAAAATAGTTCTCTTCCATGAGTTCCGCGCGGCAGTAATTCAGAACCTCTGAATGCACCGCACGACTTTCCAGCGCTACTCTGAGACGGCCCGCACGAGCACGGGCCTCGTCTAGTGTATTGGCCTTGTCAGCATGAGCGACTTTGCCATCGTTACGCACGTAGAACCCCGAAAAGGCCAGGACTACATTGAGTTCATCGCGGCGCCATGCAAATGCTCCAGAATTGCTGGCATAACTCACTGGATTCATCGCACGGTTGATGAACATGATGAGATGGTTGCCGACCTGGTGCCGATTCTGTGCTTCAGCCAGTGCATTGAACAACCGTTTCCATTTGGTCATATCTGGCGAGGGATCGGCTACCTGAATCTCTTGAAGCAATCGGCCAATTTGTGTGCCGGTCAACCCCTGTGCGGTGTCAGCAAGAACGCGGCAGGCCGCCTCCAAGTGCTGGGAACTGAATGGGGCAATGCGTGAAGCCACTCTCTGTCTCTCCGCCGGAGTTACTTAATCAAATAATGGCCTGCAAGCCCTTGTCGGCAATAACGTTAAGCAGTTTGAGCGCCGGGCCAGCGGGACGGGTTTCTCCCTGCTCCCACTTGCGTACCGTCGAAGCGCTGGTATGCAGGTGGTGGGCGAATACCGGTTGGCTGAAGTGCAATGCTTCACGCAAACGTTTAATATCGTCGGCACTGAATTCGCGCACTGGCGGCGGGCAAATCGCGTCGAATTGGCGCATGGTTACTTTGTTGATCGCGCCAGCGTCGTGCAATGCAGCCAAGTCACCGCGCAAAGATTCAATGATTTTGCTTGTCACAACATACCTCCAGTAGAACACCTGCCTGTAATGCCTTCAATAACGCCGTACCCGATAGTTCCAGAAATACCTTGCCAGCATATTGCAGTGCTTTTTTCTCGTCCCGCGTGATGTTGGCCTTGTCACTCTTCGGGAACCCATGCAGGAATATATAGCGGTGGCCAACACAGGCCGATAACAAGGTGCGGTAGCCACCGCTCTTACCTGAACCAGACCGGGCGACCCGCTTCTTGTAAAGATGGCCACCCAAGTCTGTATCAATCAGTCCACTTTCCATTTCCCTGACAGCTTTGCACAGGGCCGCATCGGACAATTTCTCGCTCGCCTGCCACCGCGCAAAGTCCTTTCGCTTAAAAACCGTCATAGACTAACACTCCCAAAATATACCCGTAGCGGGCATGATTGTCCAGATTCTAGGAGACTTGGCCGGTTCATACGGACGCTCCCTTGTCAGGCTGCGCCCCGGTGATGGTCTTGCGCCGGTTCGCCACCAGCTCGGCCGCCTCACGCACCGGATCATCCTCGGTGTGGATATAGCGCATGAACATGGTCACCGTCTTATGTGCGGTCAGCACCATGCCGACCTTGACCGGGATACCCGAGTTGGCGATGTCGGTGGCTGAGCGGTGGCGGATACCGTGGGTGCCAACATGCGGTACACCAGCCGCTTTGAGTGTCCGAGGCCAGCCACCGTAATATTCCCCATAGGTCAGGTGGGTAAGCGGG
>AZIK01011553.1_pt1 | contig 69801 bp, 67 predicted proteins | sample 359131 | NCBI WGS metagenome assembly AZIK01 (sample SAMN02429715, study PRJNA222663) | marine sediment metagenome | biome: Sediment sample; isolation source: enrichment culture of sample MGS-ANC(AMM) from oil contaminated site at the... | place: Italy: Ancona | collected 2012-02-14 | depth 6 m m | reverse complement strand
TTATCCGCGAAAGCGTCGAATTAATCGCGAAAAAGTTTCGCTCCTACAGTTCAATTTCGCTCCTACAGTTCAATTTCGCTCCTACGGTTCAATTTCGCTCCTACGGTTAAATATTCAGGATGGTCTGGGTCACTTGATCCATTGTTTCAATGGTTTTAGCGCTGGCTTGGAAGTTTCGCTGGGCGATAATCAGGCCAACCAGTTCTTCCGATAGGTCGACGTTGGAGTCTTCCAATGCTGAGGATCGAATCTGGCCAAAGGAGGCGGTTCTTGGTGATCCTACGGTCGGTACGCCGGATTCAAACGATTCTGCCCAGCCGGTGTCCCCTACGGGCGTTAGGCCTTCTGGGTTGCGGAAGTTCGCCAGTGCTACCTGCCCGAGTGTTTGTGCTTGGCCGTTGGTGAAGCGGGCGAAGATAATCCCTTCTTGGTCGATTTCAAGGCCTGTTAAGCGGCCGGTTGAATAACCATTCTGGTTGACTTCGTTAACCGAGAAGCTGCTACCAAATTGGGTGGAGCCGTCCAACGAAATTTGGAAGTTGGAGTTAACCGGTGGATCAATTAGTGGAATACCGCCTTCCAACACGTTGGTTGAGGTAAACGCGCCGGTTGGGTCGCCGTTCTCGTCAACGGGGTCCCAGTTGGTGATGAAGATGTCGCCGGTGGCAATTTCGTCGAGCGTGCCGTCTTGATTAAAGAAGATTTCGAAACGCGCGGCGGTTGGGTCTAGGTTTTCTGGAAATGGCAGTGCTGGATCTGGATCACCGACGTTTTGGCCATCAATTAATACATACATCGCCCAAATGTTTTGCTCATTAGGACGAGTTTCGTCTAATGGTTCTTTGACAAAGTATTGGGTCATGACATGGGCGTTACCTAAGCTGTCGTAGATCGTGGTGGATGTGGCGTTGTTGTAGGTATCTTGATCCAGTGGGTCGAACGCATTCAGTACGTATGGGGTGAATTCATCTTGGCTCAGCGCGCCAAAAATACCGGATACGGCTGGGTCTGGATTGGCAAGTGTGTAGCCTTCATTAAGAATAAAGGTAACTTGTCCTCCAATGGCTGCGGCTACGTCGGCGGTTGCCGAGCCGCCCAATACGACAGGCCCTGTGTTATCGGCACCTTGAATCGTAATGGAATCGGTATCGACCACACTGGACATGGAGAGGTTAATGTCTCGGCCAATTTCGTTGTAAATAACGAGGTCACCATTATCACTAATTTCGGCACTGAATCCGGGCAAGGTGGTGGCACGATAAGTATTAATTTCGTCGGCAATATCGGCCAGTGATGTGGATTCTAACAGTTGTCCATTAACGGTTAATTTCAGGTCATTACTTGGGCTATTGTAACCCGATAATGGAATATTCATGGTGGTTAATGCGGATGCGGTAACGCCCGGTTGTTGGTTGAATATCGAGACAATTTCGTTGCCTTCGCTGTGCAATGGCAAGGTAATTTCGGTCTCGTTTCCATCGAGGTCAATCAGGGTCACGGTTTGTTCTGGGTATTGGTTTGATACACCTTCAACTCCCGTCACAAGCAAGCTGGTGTCATCTGGGTTAACTTGTAAAAGTCCAAACAATTCCGCTGCCGAGATATCGGCCCCATCAGCGGAGATGTCGGTAATGGATATGATCGACGCTTCACCCTCTTTGGTTGCACTCAATTGTAAAGTGAATTGTGGTGGTACTACTTTGGGTTCAATTTCTACGGCGGATGCTTGTACGCCAATATAGCCGTCGGCATCTTGGCTGTTTAATTGGCGGTTAATACTGGATGCCAATTGCTGCACTGAGCGATACTCTTCATCGAGTGAAATTAATACCGAGCCGCTGCGGTTTTCAGAATCTGGTGCGGGTACGGTTAGGTTGATGCGGAAGCTGTTGGAACGATCCACTTCGTCTTGGCCAGTAACGGTGAATAGGCTGTCTAGGCCGAGTTCGCCTGCGGCTTGGGGCTCTGCAACGCTTCCTGTAATCGAAATACCTTCGCCTGCACCGACGTTGCTATTGGTGAACACCAGCTGACCACCAACGGCGTCTACCGTGACTTTTCCGGCTAAACCACCCGCACCGATATACACGTCAATTTGTTGCTGAATGGCAACGGCTAGTGCGTCAAGCGAGGCGTAGTTCGCCGGCGGAATAGTAACGGTGAACGGGCCACCGCCATTACCGGATGTACTGGTAACTTCGAGTACAAATTCGTTATTCGCTAATACTGGCTCTACGCCGCCATCGAAGCGGTTATTCGATAAGAAACCTAGGTTGGTAAGACTGTAGCCCACGGAACTAACGGCGTTGTCGGCGATTTGTACGAAGTCGCCTTGGGTTGCTGGTGCTTGGGTTTGGAATTCAATTTTCCCACCATTAATTACTGCGATAGCTTCTTCGTTACCAGCACCGGCGGTGGCGGTAATTTGGGCATTAATTTCACCGACAATTTCGTTGATTGAAACGGCGTTGTAACTCACTGGTGCGGCGCCAAGCCACGCGGCTTGGCTTAAATTAATGGGGTATGTACCACCCGCCTCTGATGCAATGGTGAAGGCTAATACGTTGCCGTTGGCGGTGCTTACGTCGACGGAGCTGTAGTTATTATCAGCGGTAAGTTGAGCAAACTGCCCCGCGTCACTCGACACAATATTCAGTGTTGGTGTTGCCGTTGTGCGGGTGGTGGTCGATGTACCTGGAATGCTGGTGAAATCAGCGGTGATCGGCGTTGAACCAACAAATAAAGTGCTGCCTTGGGTTCCGGCAATAACGCCGGTGTTAGCCCCAAAGGCGGCGTCCCATGCGGCGGTATTGGTAGCCACAAAACTTGTGCCATTAGTGGCATTGATGCCTGCACGTTGAATCACTAACGCACCCGTAGTGGTGTCTTGGGTGGCAGTCAGCTGCTGTGAACCAAAGGTGGCATCAAGCGCGGCTTGCACGTCGCTTAAAATGGCATTCACTGTGGTGGGGCCTGCCACACCAGTGAGGGTTACGGTTTGCGCGCCAGCACCATCGCCAACGTCGATATCCATGGCAATGGCACCATAACCGGCTCCCGCAGCAACCGTTGTCAGATCGGTGGCAAAGGGCATGGTGGCGGGGGTACCTGTTGTCGTTGGTTGACCTGCGGCTGACAGAATCGAGCGGGTTGATTCGGCAATACCCGCATCGGCAGCACCGATGGCTAAACCATTAGACACCAACTGTAAACCTTGTTCTTGCAGCACTGGGGCGCCAGCATTCAGGTTTAATATCGAGGATGCTAATGATGTTAAACGTGGCGCTTGGTTGGAGATTTGAATTTGAATGTCGCCTAAAACACCACTAACAACACCTGTGTCGTTGGCGTCGTAACCTTGCAAGCGCGAGCCATTATTGGCAACCACATAGCCATCTTTATCCAGTGAAAAAATACCTGATCGGGTGTAAGAAATACTGCCACGATCTTCAAGTACGAAGAAGCCGTTACCGTCGATGGCTAAATCGAGAGCGTTTTCTGTGCCGCTGACATTACCTTGAGAAAATTCTTGGCGAACGTTATCCACCATCACACCGCTACCCACAGGTTTTAGGCCTGTGCCCAGCAAGGTGGTGGTGTAAACGTCGGCAAATTCAGCACGAGACTCTTTAAAGCCAATGGTGCTGGCGTTGGCAACGTTATTACCAGTTACCTCAAGATCTGTTGAGGCAGCTCGAATTCCACTTAATCCAATATTAAAAGACATATTTGTTCTCCGCTGCCTGAATTAAACGTCTAAAATCTGTTTGATTTGGTCCATGCTGGCGCGCTGCCCACCCGTTAAATTGAGGGTTACACTGCCACCTGCACTCATGGTGACACTGTCTACCCGTGAGCTCATTTGCATATCTAATTCTTCCGCTTCACCGCCGATGGTGGCACTCAACTTGAAGTTGTATTCGCCCGCATCATAAACAGCCGGAACGGGGTCGCCGTTGCTATCCAAGATGGTGTCGCCATTGTCATCGGTTAAATATTGCGGCGCATTCAACTTGCTACGATCCAGATTGACGATGTCGCCATCTACCATAAGGTTGTAACCATCCCAACGCACGGATATGGATCCTGCATCGTGGTTGCCCAGTGGAATTTGCTCTAGCAACACGCCATTTTCATCTTCAATAGATAGTGTCATATCGGCAGCGCTATCAGGGACGTCGGCATAACCGCTAACCACGCCACCACTCATTAATAAGCCGGTGCTATTGCCCTCAACAATGACTGATTGTCCAACTAAGCTCGACGCTTGTAACGCGGCATTGGAGGTAAACTGCGACATCATGCCGTCGGCGGTGGTATTTAAATTGTCTAGGCCTTCTACCGTTGAGAACTGTGCTAACTGAGCCACGAAGGCTTGATTATCGGTAGGTTCGAGCGGGTTTTGGTTATTTAGCTGTGCCACCATGAGTTCGAGAAAAGCATTACGTCCTAGCTCGTTGCTCTTTTCTTCGGTGGCGGTAGACGTCCGGTATTGGTCTAGAACCGTGGAACTGGAGCTTACATCGTTAATCGCCATGGTCAGCTCCTTACTGTCCTAAAGTTAATGTACGTTGCAGCATTTGTTTGGCTGTTTTGAGTACTTCGATGTTCATTTGATAACTGCGCGAAGATGACATCATGTCGGTCATTTCTTCGACCACGTTAACGTTGGGGTAGTAAACATAACCATCGTCATTCGCCATTGGGTGATTCGGCTGAAAGCGCATTTGCAACGGCGAATCTTTTTCTACGATGCCCATCACCTGTACCCCCGCACCGCTACCTTCTGCGCTTTGCATAAAAGCTTCGTCTTGGCTATTGATATTGCTCTGCTCTTTCTCTAATACGGCAAACCAGGGCTTGCGAGCACGATAGGTTTCGTCCACTGAGCTTGAAGCACTTTCGGCGTTTGCGATATTACTGGCCGTGGTGTTCAAACGAATGGATTGGGCATTCATGCCGCTTCCGGCAATGTCGAGTACGCTAGTAAGTGACATAATTAATCTCCGCGAATCGCGCCTTTAATGCCTTTGAATTTGCCGTTTAAAAATTCAAAACTGGCGTTGTAATTCAGGCTGTTACGAGCAAATAGGGCTTGTTCTATCTGAGAGTCGACAGTGTTGCCGTCGATGGATGGCTGAGATGGAGTGCGATACAACAACTCGCCATCTTCGCCTTCGGTAGCGCCGTTAATGTCGATGTGACCATGATGAGTACGGGCAAGGCTGAGTTGATCTTTACTGCGCGTTTGACCAGCCAATATCGCTTGGAAATCAAAGTCACGCGCTTTGTATCCTGGGGTATCGGCGTTGGCTAGGTTGTTGGCTAATACTTCGGCGCGTGCGGCGCGAAGCTGTAACGCTGAGCCGTGTATTCCTAGTGCGTTAGTAAAGTTAATTGAGCCCATATTGCACTCTCGATTAGTGACTGTGTAATTACATCAGCAAACCCCGTACCAACTTATTTTTTACTTATTTTTCAATGAATTATCTGTTTTTTACGGTTTTTCAAGAGGGCTAGCGGCAAGGGTTTTCCCTTGTGCGGCAAGGGTCTATTTACTAGACATTGCCGCTTTACCGCTGACAATTAAGGCAGGGCTTTAGCGCGGAAAACGATACCTGGATGACAGGCGACCATTTCATAATAATCAGGAAGATTATGCAGGGACTCGGATGCCCCTAACATCAGATAACCGCCTACAGGCAATAAGGCGTGCATACGCTTTAAGATGTTCGTTTTCGTTTCTGGCGAGAAATAAATAAGGACATTACGACAAAAAATAATGTCGAATTTACCAAGGCTGTTAAAACTATCTTGTAAGTTTAAAGCGCGGAATTCGATGTCTTTGCGGACAATATCCTTAATCGTCCAAATATCATCAGGCATTTTTTGAAAATAAGTGCTGAGCATTGGTTCGGCCATACCACGACGAATGGCAATCTGCGGATACTGCCCTGCTTTGGCCGCCGATAACGCCGATGACGATATGTCCGTCGCCAAGATGGATATTGTTTGGTTGAGCTTGCTGGGATTTCGTTTACGATATTCTTCAATTTCCATCCGCAAGGAATAGGGCTCTTGTCCAGTGGAACATGCTGCCGACCAAATGCGTGCAGAACGCCCGTTAGTGGCGATTTCGGGCAATATGCGTTCGCGAAAAATTGTGTAGGGATGATCATCACGAAACCATAAGGTTTCGTTCGTTGTCATGGCATCGACAACATGATTCATCAAGCTAGGATCGCGCTGACTTGCCGCAATTAGTGCATCAAGCCCAGAAAAGTCCCGATCCGCAATTAACCTACGCAAACGACTAGTAACAAGGTATTCCTTGCCGTCGCCAAGTAGTATTCCACTCGCCGCTTCCAACATCTGTTGGAAGCGGCGATATTCATCACCGCTCATTGGAAATGCTCCAAGGCATTCTGTCACTCACAGAGAACCAGCATTTACCTGACGTACAACCTGTTCAGCCAAAACGTCGGGGTCGAACTTCGCAATAAAGTCATCAGCCCCCACTTTTTCGACCATGGCTTTATTGAATACCCCACTCAATGACGAGTGCAGTACGATATAAAATCCTGTCATCCGACTATCGCTACGAATGCGCGTTGTGAGCGTGTAACCATCCATTTCTGGCATCTCAATATCCGAAATCATCATCATGTAATGGTCTTGCAGGCGCTCGCCATTATCAGCAATCGCTTGCACATGCTCCCATGCTTGGCGGCCGTCATTCAGAGCTACCACCTCAACACCGACATTTTCGAGACATCGACTCACCTGTTTACGAGCGATTTTAGAATCATCGACAATCAGTACTTTACGAGCACTCGCGCGTGACTTGACGCCATCATCAATAATGCCTTCACGAATGGTTTCATTGACTGGCGATACTTCAGCGAGAATTTTCTCCACGTCGATGATTTCAACCAGTACTTTGTCCACCTCGGTTACTGCCGTCAGGTAATGCTCACGACCTGTGCCCTTTGGGGGTGGATGAATGGATTCCCAGTTCATGTTGATGATGCGCTCTACGCCCGCCACCAAAAAACCTTGGGTTTTACCGTTGTATTCCGTAATGATCACAAAAGCGTGTTGGATGTCTTGCAGGGGGGCATTACCCGTCGCCAAACTCATATCCATAATGGGTATGGTTCCAGAACGAACATGCGCCACGCCTCGTACGACCGGATGACTACCAGGCAGTACCGTCAATTTTGGGCATTGCAAGACTTCTTTGACCTTGAAAACGTTGATCCCGTAGATCTGACGTCCGCTGACCCGAAACAACAGCAACTCTAGGCGGTTTTCACCGACCAGTTTGGTTCGTTGGTTGACGGATTCTAAGACACCTGCCATGTACGCCTCCCGGGTTTGTAATCCGGCACGACCTTTGCTGAAGAGTTAATTAGATTCAGCAAAGCGCCAGATTCATGACATCTTTATTCAGTAACATCTTGAGCATAGTAGAGAACCGGAAAATGCACCGGATATTTGTAGGATTTCTCCTATCAGGACTGACGCTGGGCGCTGCATTGGCAGAAACAGCCGCGAATGAAGCCTCTTGGCGCGAGGCTTTAAGCACCCGAATATTGGCGCAATGGCGAAGCTTAACGACCGATGAGCAAGATGCGGAAGTGTCGTATCCCAGCGTCAGCCCGCAGTATGTGTTACCGAGCTGCGCTGACGAACCTAACATTGAGCTAATACGGCCACTACAGCCGGGCCGCAATGGTATTGAGCTGCGCTGCGCTGATCCCTATTGGGTACAAAATTTGGCGCTGCAACTGCACATCTACCGTGACGTTGCAGTGCTACAAAACCCAATTAAGAACGGTGAAATCATTCAACCTGAACATGTTTCGATGATTCGCTACGACACCGGCGAGCTAGGGAAAGGCTTTTATTTGACGCTGGCCGAGGTTATTGGCACTGAAGCTAGACGCAGCTTGCGTACCGGCACCGTGATTAGCCCCGATATGATTGAGGCGGCGGACATCATTGCTCGCGGCCAGCCGGTGACTATTCGTTTAAAACGCCCCGGCATTCACATAGAAATGGCCGGCACGGCGCTGACGGACGGCCACTTGGGCGAACATATTCGCGTACGTAATGACCGATCGCAGAAGATACTGTCCGCCAAGGTGCTGAGGGCTGGTTTAGTACAAGTCGATTAATTTTTCAAAAAAATATTAAAGTTCGATAATGGGCCGCCGATAACCACAATGCAGGAGTGTAAGATGAACAATTGGCTCGGAGACATAGCGATGAATATCAATAAATTTACCAACGGACTCGACAGCGGCGCTAAAGCCCACACTAGCGAGCCAGTGAAAACAGCAACAACAAACCCAGATACCAAAGCAAAGGAAAGTGCAGGCTTCACCGATCAGGTGAAACTGAGTGCCAGTAGCAAGAGCATCCAGCAGATAGAAGCTGAAATTCGCGACATGCCAGATGTAGATGATGCGACCGTCGAGCGCATTCGTACGGCCATACAAAATGGCGACTATAAAATAGATTATGAAAAGCTGGCAGGAAAAATGCTTGATTTTGAGGAGCGTTTAAACTGAAAAGGCTGAGGCCATGCAATCGGATACTGAATTTTTCGCCGCGTTATTGAACACCGAGCTACAGACAACCTGCACCCTGCATTCGGTACTCCAGCGTGAACTCAGCGCCCTCTCTGGCAAAGATATAGACGCCTTGCAATGTCTTACCCCTGAAAAGCAAACACTCTTAGCCACCCTGCAGCAGCAAGCGCAACAGCGTTTGCAATGGCTAATCGACCAAGACCTACCGCACAACAACCAGTGCCTTCAGCGGCAGGATCTTGCCGCTCATGCTGAAATCCCTTCTCTGTGGCAACAACTCATTCATCAATATGAGCAAAATCAACACCTTTCAGTACGCCTAAGCGAAGTAGTGCTGTTATTGCGCTATCGCACCCAGCAACAACTGAAAATCTTGCATGGTCGGCATAATGATCCACACTTATACAACAATGAAGGTAAAGCCAGCGGTCTTACGCTAGGCAACAATTGTATTCAAGCCTGATTGACCATGCTGGGAAAGGAACGCATGCCTGAGGAAAACAACCAAGAATACGTGTTAACAGAAGGAGAAGACATCTACGGCGCATTGCGTAAAATCGTGCTGATGGAAACGCCTGTGTCTGTAAAAATTGACGGTAGTGATGAAACATTCCACTCCGCCATCACCGACACTGTGTTTAAAACGCGTAGTTTCTTCATGGACAAAGTCATACCTGAGCATGGCAACGATTTAATCCGTCAGGGAAAACGCTTCTCGATTGAATGCGATACCCAAGGTGTGCGTATCGAATTTCGAATGTCAGGACGATTAAAATATAAGCCTGAAAACGAACAATATCGGGCAGAGTTTCCATTAGAAGTTCTGTACTTGCAGCGACGTACGGCTTACCGCGTACTCATACCACCGGCTCATCAGATTTTAATCAAAATTAAAATGGATGATGAACAAGGCGACCTCATTGGACGCCTATTAGATTTATCATCCAGTGGCTTTAAAGTGCAATTTGAAGGCGACGCCAAAGCTCGTTTGGAAAAGCAAAAACAGTTTCCCGTTGCACGAGTGCGTTTTAACCGCGAAAACACCATAGATTGCAGCCTAGAAGCCCGTCACGTCGTTATTAACGATCAGGGCGACACTCAATGTGGCTTTGCATTCACCCTGCTATCACCCGCCGCTCAACGCTACCTTGATCGTTTAATAACCGAATTTCAGTGGGAAGAGCGCCAAATCAAACGGCAGCAAGAGCAAGATTTTCCACCATTGTGAAGCTGACAGCATCCCCGTAGTTCGGTAGAATGCGCGCCAGTCTCCTTATAGCTCAACAGGATAGAGCATCCGCCTCCTAAGCGGACGATCGGGGTTCGAGTCCCTGTGGGGAGGCCATTGTTAGTTTCAAAGCCTTCCAGTAAGAATCAAAAAACCTCTACAAGCCCCGAAAACACTAAGACTTCCTTTCAAAAACATCCATTAGCGACCATAGACACCCGAAATGCATTGGGGGTATATTCTGGGGTATCGCAGTTCGTCGGGGCTAGATACCCCCAAAGGAAGCAATATGGCACTTACCAATATCAGTGCGAAGAGCGCCAGCCCAAAGGATAAGGACTACAAGCTCTTTGACGAGAAAGGTTTATTCCTGCTTGTTAAAAAGAACGGAGCTAAATACTGGCGCTTAAAGTATCGCTTTGGGGGTAAAGAAAAACTGCTATCTCTGGGCGTATATCCAGAAGTCCCCCTAAAAGAAGCCCGAGATAAGGCACTAGAGTTCCGCCAAGTATTACGCAGCGGTGAAGACCCCAGTGCTCAGCGCAAGACTCAACGTACCCCTATTGATACACCAGATACCCCCAATCGTTTTGAACCAGTAGCGCGTCGCTGGCACGAACTCAACACACCAAGATGGACGCCCCGCTACGCGCTGAAAGTTATGCAAATGCTTGAACGCAGAATATTCCCTTTCATCGGCAATAGACGGATCGAAGAGCTTAAAAACTCAGATATTCTCGAAGTGTTACGCAAAATGGAAAATGATGGCGTTCGCGAAACTACGCGAAAGGTCAAAACCTACCTACAGCAAATCTATACCTACGCAATCGCTGAAGGAATTGCCGAGCACAATCCGGTAACAGGCATAGGCCACGCCCTAAAGGCTTTGCCACCAGCCAACCACCAGCGCAGCCTTCCTATTAACATGATGGCGAGCTTCATTGATGCCATAAACAAAGATTCTGCACATCCAGTGGTGAAGCTAGGACTAAAACTACTTTTGCTCACCATGACACGCACAGGCGAAGTACGTTACGGCCGTTGGGAAGAAGTCGACTTTGACAAACGTATTTGGCTCATCCCCGCCGAACGTATGAAAATGAGAAACGACCACTTAATCCCTCTTAGCGCCCAAGCAATCAGCGTACTAAAAGAGCTGCATACCTTAACTGGCCATAGCGAATACATAGTGCGCAGCCCTAACAACATTCGTAAACCTTTATCTGAAAATGCCTTTCTGGTACTAATTAAGCGCATAGGGTTTACCCAACACACCACCACGCACGGACTGCGCGCTACTGCCTCTACGGCACTCAATGAAGCCGGATTCCGTGCCGAAGTGATTGAAAAACAACTCGCCCACGAAGAACGCAATCAAGTAAGGAAAGCCTACAACCGGGCTGACTACTTGGAAGAGCGCAGAGAAATGCTGCAGTGGTGGGCTGATATAATAATAGCTTAATAAGAGAGCTGAAATAGTATGATAGGTTTAAAAGTCGACATATCGGAAGACTACAAACTATTGAATTGGTATTCACTAGAAGAGATCGAATATGTAATAAGACAACCTATTACTGAAGCTCTAGGACTGCCAATATACTATGAAATTGATAGTTGGCAGGATGTTACAGAAGCCGAAATATTTATAGGTAGGATTTATCTTAGTGGTCATTTTAAAATACAAAATATCCATAGAAAACTATTCGAAGTTGTTGATATCTATGACAGAGTTACCCGGACTTACCGGGAGATACATGTCGAATGTATACTGAAATCTGATGGATATTCCAGATTCTATCTACCTCCTGAAGTTCAAGATCAACTATTTACCGCAGACACAGTAGAAGAATTAAACTCTGAAAGCTCGAACGTGACATTCAAAAAATCTATTAAATGTGATGATTTCGGAGATACAAATATGGCACCGATAAATTATATGCATTCATTAACTTTTTGGAAGAAACCACTTCAAAGCCACCACGATGCTATCTCAGATTATTGTGAAAAATTCGGAATAAGCAATTACAAAGAAAGACTAGAACTATTAGAAATTTCCAGAAAGGATAAAAACAAATCTTGCGAACCGCCAACAGATGAAGTCGTAAGAGTGCTTTCAGATGAGAAATCCAAAGCTCGGGAAAGCGATGAAAACTCAGATAGGCTATCCACACAAGGGCGAAATGCACTCATACGCACAGCCAGAGCTTTGGCGAAGTGTATAATTCACGACTTATCAGATACGCCGACATCTAAAGAGATAGAACAATTATTGAATAAAATGAGAGAGGAGCATCACGATATTCCATGCTCGGCTAAGACTTTACGAGTTCACCTACAGAATCCGGACTAAGAAACTTCTATAAAATTTTGGAAACTTCTAGGATGTTCTGAGAACCTTCCAAACTCGTTGTTTAAAACATCCTTTAATCCCTCCTGTCAGCACTAACGCCTACAGGAGGCAAGCAATGACCACTACCAAAACTACCAATCAAACCCGCCTATTACGCTGGACTGAAGTCCAGCCTCGTGTAGGAATCTGTCGTTCACAAGCACACCTACTCGTCCAAAAAGGCGAGTTCCCAGCCCCCGTTAAACTTGGTGAACGCGCTTCAGCGTGGATCGAAGCAGAAATCGACGAATGGATTGCCTCTCGTATTACTCAATCACGCAACGTTAACTGAGGAGGCGACCATGGCTAAATACACCAAGAAAGAACTCATCATTGCGCACTTAATCATCGTCGGGCATATCTCAAGTTGGCAGGCATTCCTCGCCTTCCGACACACCCGTTTGTCCGCGCTCATATACGATTTAAGACAGGCGGGAGTGTCAATACGAACAGCGGAAGAAAAACACGCAGGTGGCATCCACGCTCGTTACTACGTTGAAGACAACGTTAACAACAAGACAGCCATTCTCAATGCACTCAACCCGCGTATGCGATCAAATGTGGAGTATTTGATCCAAACAGCTAGTGATTCACTGGTTTCTGAATAATGACAGCAAAAGATAAGCGACTTCGATCAAAAGCTCGGCGTGAACAGGGACGTTTCATAGCGATACCCTGTGTCGTTATGGATAGCACTGACTACAGAAAATTGAGCCCCTACGGAACAAAACTCTTGTTCGCTATCGCTTATCAATTCAACGGACGAAATAACGGAGACCTGAATTGTTCGTTCACGGTAATGAAGCTATGGGGATTTAAATCTAAAACCACACTGCACAAAGCTAAGGAAGAGCTGCTAATAAAAAACTTTATTATCGAAACGCGAGCAGGACGCTTTTTAAACCCGGGCGGCGTATGTTCCCTATACGCCTTAACATGGCAAGCCATCGACGAATGTAATGGCAAACACGACCTCAAGCCCACCAATATTCCTCCGCGCAATTTCTCACTAGAGCGCCACAAGAAACAACAAAACAACACCTTCAAGCCAACACCAGTCACCGATTAATAAGAGCAAGTACATGGTATATCTAAAAAGGAGACCAGTTTCTGGACCAAGCAAAACACTGTATCGGTCCATTAACTGTACCGAGATAGCCATTAAAGTCGTAAAAAACCTAACCAAATCCTACTCATCAGTCCAGAAACTGTAACGATTCCGTCCAGTTTTTGGACCTAGCGAGTTAATAGCATTGTCGCATTTGCTGCGGGAATTACCACAATGATCTAAACAGCTTAACCAAACACCAGACAGCCCACGACAGAAACCGTGGCCAGTGCCAAGTTTTGCGGTAAACTCGGTTCAACATTAACCAATATTGCCCAGCAACAGTACTTGGAACACAGTCATGGATAAGAGAAGCCTGACCGAAACGGATATTCGCACCAAATACATTACCCCCGCGATAATCGATGCAGGTTGGAACATCCAAACCCAAGTTTTTGAGGAATACGGCGTAGCCGATGGCCGTATCATGGTGCGTGGCCGCATGCACAGCCGCCAAGCCTCACGCCGAGCTGATTACGTGCTCTGCTATCAAAAGAATCAGCCAATTGCCGTGGTCGAAGCTAAAGACAACAAACACCGCCTTGGCGACGGTATGCAGCAAGCACTCGACTACGCCGAAAAACTCGACGTCCCCTTTGCCATCAGCAGTAACGGCGACAGCTTCTTATTCCACGACCGCTCAGGCCTGATTTTTCAGCAGCCAGAAACCGAGCTAGCACTCAATAGCCTCCCCGGCCCTGCGCAATTGTGGGGAGCCTATTGCCAATGGAAAGGAATCGACCAAAATAAATCATCCGTCATACAGCCCTACTACGACGATGGCTTAGGCCGCAGCCCACGCTATTACCAAATGGTCGCTATTAACCGCACCATAGAAGCCGTATCAAAAGGCCAAGATCGAATATTACTGGTCATGGCAACCGGCACCGGCAAAACTTACACCGCCTTTCAAATTATCTGGCGACTGTGGAAATCCAAACAGAAAAAACGAATTCTATTTCTGGCCGACCGCAATATCCTTGTCGACCAAACCATGAACAACGACTTCAAACCCTTTGCCGGTGCAATGGCCAAGCTATCCCCTAGGGGCGGTGGCATGGAACGAAACGGCAAAAAAATTGAAATCACCAGCGCCATAAAAAAAGGCAAAGACCGCACAAACAAAGTAGATACTTCATACGAAATCTATCTTGGCCTTTATCAGGCCCTAAGTGGCCCCGAAGAAGAGCGCAATGTGTATAAGCAATTCAGCCCTGACTTCTTCGACCTAATCGTTATCGACGAATGTCACCGTGGCAGTGCCGCCGAAGATTCAGCATGGCGCTCTATTCTCGAATACTTCAGTGCCGCCACGCACATTGGTTTAACCGCCACACCAAAAGAAACCAACGAAGTATCCAACACCCATTACTTCGGCGAGCCAATTTATACCTACTCGCTCAAGCAAGGCATCGACGACGGCTATCTAGCACCTTACAAAGTTATCCGAGTCGATTTTGATAAAGACCTGCAAGGCTGGCGACCAGACAAAGGCCAAACCGATAAACACGGGCACCTAATCGACGACCGCATCTACAACCAGCGCGACTTTGATAAAAACATTGTGGTTGAACAGCGTACGCAACTGGTGGCACAGACCATCACCGAGTACATGAAGAAAACCGACCCAATGCAAAAAACCATCGTCTTTTGCGACAACATCGACCACGCCGAACGCATGCGCCAAGCACTGGTGAATTTAAACCCAGAGCAAGTGCGCAAAAACCGAAAATATGTGATGCGTATTACCGGCGACGAGAAAGAAGGCAAAGACGAACTCGACCACTTTATCGACCCAGAAGAAGACTACCCAGTCATTGCCACCACCAGCAAACTGATGACCACAGGTGTCGATGCCAAAACCTGCAAACTTATCGTGCTGGATCAACGCATACAGTCTATGACCGAGTTTAAACAGATTATTGGTCGTGGCACCCGTATCGACGAAGAATACAACAAGCACTGGTTTACCATTCTCGACTTCAAAAAAGCCACCGAGCTATTTGCCGATCCAAAATTCGACGGTGACCCAGAGCGTATTTACCAGCCTAAACCCGGCGACGATATACTGCCGCCAGACGAAGGTGGTGAATCAGGAGACGGGGATAATAACGGCGGTTTAGATAGCACCGACCAACCCGGCGTACAAGAACCCGGCGGCGAATACACGCCAGGTAGCGGCGACTCAGGCACAGGCCCATGGCAACCGGGCGATGATAACGGCGAACCCCGCGAGCCACGCAAAGTGTTTGTGGTCGACAACGTAAAGTTCACCGTGATCGAGCAGCGCATTCAATACCTCGACAGCAACGGCAAACTCATTACCGAAAACCTAACCGACTTCACCCGCAAGTCCGTAAAAGGCCATTACGCCACGCTGTCTGATTTTCTTAAACACTGGAACAGCGCCGAGCGTAAACAAGCTGTGATCGACGAACTCACCTCGCAAGGTGTGCTCTGGGACGACCTAATAGACCAAGTAAAAGAAAAACTCGGCGACGAGCCAGACCCCTTCGACGTCATTATTCACATCGTCTATGGCCAACCCGCGTTGACGCGTAAACAACGCGTGACCCACGCGAAGCGCAGGCGTAACTATTTCGACCGCTACAACGAACAAGCCCAAGCCGTTATGGATGCCCTGCTCGACAAATACTCAGATACCGGCGTCGCCACCATAGAAGACACCAAAGTGCTGCAGCTACCACCGTTCGATAAACTCGGCACCCCCATCGAGCTACTAAAAGCCTTTGGTAATAAAGATGACTACCACAAAGCCGTGCGCATATTAGAAGACTCCATTTATCAGGATGACGCCAGCTAGTTCACACCGCATAATTCACCAATTTTTGATCGTCACTCCCGTCCGCGGGAGTTCATTTGTTAAGAGAAGCCATTATCATGAGTATCAGCAGTGTTATTAAGTCCATCCAAGACATCATGCGCAAAGACGTAGGTGTCGACGGCGATGCCCAGCGTATCGGCCAGCTAGTGTGGATGCTGTTTCTCAAAATCTACGACGACCGCGAACAAGAATGGGAAATGTTCGACGATAATTACAAAAGCCCCATTCCAAAAGGCCTACGCTGGCGTAACTGGGCAGCCGACCCCGAAGGTATGACCGGTGAAGAACTTAAAAACTTCATCGACAGCATTTTATTTACCGGCCTGCAAAATTTAGAAGTCAGTGGTAGCCCCAAAGCCGCAGTAGTGCGCAGCGTGTTTGAAGACGCCTACAACTACATGAAATCCGGCCAACTGATTCGCCAAGTCATCAACAAAATTCAAGAAGGCGTCGACTTCAACAAATCCCAAGAGCGCCACGCCTTTGGTGATATGTACGAACAAATTCTGCGCGACCTACAAAATGCTGGTAACGCCGGTGAATTTTATACACCGCGTGCCGTCACCGAATTTATGGTCGACCGTATTGATCCAAAACTCGAAGAAACCGTGATGGACCCCGCCTGTGGTACCGGCGGATTTTTAACCTGCACCATTGAGCACAAACGCAAACACTATGTGCAATCGACCGACGACGAACAAACTCTGCAACGCAGCATCCACGGCGTCGAAAAAAAGCCCCTGCCGCACTTGTTGGCCACCACCAACATGATTTTGCACGGTATCGAAACACCCAACCAAATTCGCCACGACAACACCCTTAACCGCCCATACCGCGACTGGGGTAAAAACGAGCGAGTTAACGTTATTATTGCCAACCCACCCTTTGGTGGCACCGAAGAAGACGGCATCGAAAACAACTTTCCAGCCGAATTCCGCACCCGCGAAACTGCCGATTTATTTATGGCATTGTTTATCCGTTTATTAAAAGACGGTGGCCGAGCAGCCGTAGTTTTACCCGATGGTTTCTTATTTGGCGAAGGCATGAAAACCCGCCTAAAAGAACGCTTATTAGCCGATTGTAATCTGCACACCATAGTGCGCTTACCCAACGGCGTATTTGCCCCATACACCGGCATTAAAACCAACCTGTTGTTTTTCACCAAAGGCCAGCCCACCGAACAGGTTTGGTATTACGAGCACCCGTACCCAGACGGCGTAAAAAGCTACAACAAAACCAAGCCCATGCGCTTTGCCGAATTCGCCACCGAAATTGATTGGTGGGGCTCTGAGGCCGACGGCTTTGCCAGCCGCACAGAAACCGAACAAGCGTGGAAAGTTAGCATCGACGACATCAAGGCGCGTAACTACAACCTCGATATTAAAAACCCACACGTTGCCGACCAAGTAGTCCACGACCCCGACGTACTTCTTGCCCAATACGCAGAACAACAAAATGAAATACAAGCCCTACGCGACCAGCTAAAAGGCATACTGAGTGCTGCCCTAACTGGCAACTCTGCGACAGAGAGCAACACGGCAGAGAACAAAGCATGAGCAACAAACACGCTGTAAAAGAAGCCCCAGCCAGCTACCAAAGCACACTAGCTCCTTCGGTCAACCGAGAGCTACAAAGCTTTATTACCGGTAAGCCGCTCACCGAAAATCTAAACCTTTGGATTAGCGCGACAAAAGCAAAATCCACCAGTGGCCGTGGCTCCAACAAAAAAATAGAGCTCGTGGGCATCAAAAAACTGCGCGAACTGATTTTAGAACTGGCCATGCGCGGCAAACTTGTTCCGCAAAATCCTGAGGACGAACCAGCGTCAGAACTGCTGAAAAAAATCGACGCCGAAAAAGCTAAGCTGGTGAAAGATGGCAAAATTAAAAAGCAAAAGGAGCAACCTGAAATTACTGATGAAGAAAAACCGTTTGAACTGCCATTAGGATGGGCTTTTGAGTTTTTATCCATTACCTGCGAATGGGCTATTGGAAACGGGTTTCCTCACAGTATACAAGGACTCGATGAGTCCGAAGTGCTGCTATGTAAAGTAAGTGACATGAACCTACCAGACAATCATTTATATATTGAGACTTCAAATAACAAAGTAAGTTATGCCATTGCTCAAGAGAAAAAACTAAATATTCATAAGCCAGGTACAATAATTTTTCCTAAAATTGGCGGAGCTATTGCTACAAATAAACGGCGAATTATCAAGCACCCTACAGCTATTGATAACAATTGTTTGGGTGTAACGTCTTCAGGTGCAATATCTACCAAGTTCTTATATTTGTTTCTGACATCAGTTGATATGACAAAGTACCAAGCAGGTACATCTGTACCTGCCCTTAGCCAATCAACAATAGGTAAAATCGTACTTGGTATCCCCCCACTCGCCGAACAACATCGCATTGTCGCCAAAGTCGATGAACTCATGGTCCTGTGCGACCAACTCGAACAACACAGCGAACACCAACTTGACGCCCATAAACAACTCGTCGAAACCCTGCTCGCCACCCTCATCGAATCTGAAAACGCCGACGACCTAGCCACCAACTGGCAACGCCTCGCTGAACACTTCGACACCCTGTTTTCCGGCGCACTCACCGGCACTACAGGCATAGGAAATGGCGGCGGCGAATGGGCCATCGACCGCCTAAAAGACACCATCCTCCAACTCGCCGTCATGGGCAAACTGGTACCGCAAAACCCCGATGACGAACCGGCATCGGAACTACTGAAAAAAATCGACGCCGAAAAATCTAAGCTAGTGAAAGAAGGCAAAATTAAAAAACAAAAGCCACTGCCTGAAATTACTGACGAAGAAAAACCGTTTGAACTGCCGAATGGGTGGGAGTGTGTCCGATTTGGTGACGCCACATTCAATAGAGATGCAGAGCGGGTTCCGCTATCTGTCTCAGTAAGAGAAAATCGACGTGGTGAGTACGATTACTACGGAGCATCCGGTGTAATTGATAATATTAACGACTTCCTATTTGATAAACCTTTATTACTTATAGGAGAAGATGGGGCAAACCTCATAAACCGTTCCACGCCTATTGCCTTCATAGCTAGAGGTAAATATTGGGTCAATAATCATGCACATGTAATTGACGGAATTTCAGAGCAATTTTTAATCTACATATCAATGTATATCAATTCAATTTCACTTGAATCATATGTCACTGGTACCGCACAACCAAAAATGAACCAAGCTAAGATGAATTCGATAGTACTAATAATCCCGCCACTGAAAGAGCAACAACGCATAATTAGCAAAGTCGATGAACTATTCGCCCTTTGCGACCAACTCAAAGCCCGCCTTCAAGCCGCCAGTGAAACTCAGTTAACACTGACAGAAGCCTTGGTAGAGCAAGCACTCAGTTAAGGACAACACCATGCCACAGATAGATCCGAAGTATGACCGACTTTATCTGACAGATGATTACCTGACGGACCCACTACTGATGGCTTTGGCATGGAAAAAGGCACATGACTATATCCGCAACACCAACTGGTATGCGGATAATTTTGAGCTCGATAAATCAGCGCTAAACCTTGCTCAAAAGTGCAATGAATGGTCAACAGAACTTGCCAGTAATAAGTTAAGCTTCCTTGATCTTCGGCTAGTGCCAGCACCGAAGTCAGCCAATTGGCACTTTGTAGAAAACACTTGCCCAGAGGAAACAACTGAAGAATTTATTGATCGCCAACAATTCGACACAGCCAATTCGGAATCAAAATGTTATTGCTTACGGTGGGAACCAGAAGAAGTAAATGACCCTAAAAAAATAAAGCTGCGCCCCTTGGCTCATATCGGCATAAAAGAACAGACCATCATGACGCTGGTCATGATGTGTCTGGCCAACGATGTTGAAGCTCTACAGGGGGACCCTTCAACCAAATACGAAGACGTCCATAAAAAGAAAGTCGTTAGCTATGGAAATCGTCTCTACTGCACCTACCAAGAAGACGATGAAGGTGCTCTGACAGCCGAGCACAACTACGGCGCGACAACTATCTACAGCAAATACTTTACGGACTATCGGAAATTTCTGCAGCGGCCTTATCACTTCGCCGCAAAAGCACTATCTGAAAAATCTCCAGACGAAGAAGTATATTTAGTTGAGTTAGATCTTAGCCAGTTCTTTGACTTAATCAATAGAGAAAAGCTCTTCAGTAGAATTGAAGAACTTGTTTTTGATGAGCAGGATGTATCCATCGAACTAAAAGACAATGTAAAAGCACTGTTCAATACTTTTGAGCGTTGGCGCTGGTCTGATTGCGCGAAAGAGGCATATCACCTTTGCGCGACAGATTTAGTTCCTACGCCACGTGACGGTTTACCACAAGGGCTCGTCGCTTCTGGCTTTTTATCTAATATCTACATGCTTGATTTTGACGAACTAATGCAGAAGTGGATAACTGAAGGCGTACCTAAAACAACTGCGTCAATATTGACACTGGTTGACTACTGTCGATATGTCGATGACATGCGGCTGGTAGTAACAGGGCCCGCACGAAATCAGGATAACCCTGCGCCTTTAAAAAATATTAAAGAGGCAATAAACAACTGGCTTAAGACTGAATTCGATAAAATTGGACTTAGCCTTAACCCTGATAAAACCAAGGTGGAGATATACCGAGGTAAATCAAAAGGCATATCCGGCGCACTTGAGAGTGTACAAAGCAATCTCAGTGGCCCGCTGAGCCCTGAAAATGCAGACGAGTTGGTTACACAACTGGAGTCCTTACTAATGCTCTCGGACAGCAAGGCGCCAGAGCAGAATGAGGAGGATTGCTTACCAAATCGTCTAGCAGCTATCGAAAAAGGCGTTTTTGATGTTCGCGAAGATACCCTTAAACGTTTCGCGGCAAACAAAATCACTCGCGTATTGAACGAGATGCGTCACTTCAGGTCCCGTGATACTGACGAATATGGTAAACCAATAGCTGGTGACTGGGATTATTTACAAGAGCGAATGGCAAGGCGCTTAGTAGCATGCTGGTCTCACGACCCAGCGCTTGTATTATTGTTGAAGAAAGGGCTCGAGTTATTTCCGAGTCCAAAACTACTTGAACCTGTATTAGATCAACTTATACATACATTGAAATTCTGGGAAGACCGAAAAGTTGTTTTACCGCCTAAACCTGCATATTTCCGACAGGCTGGAATAGCCCGTTATTGTTTAGCTGAAGTATTCAGACATTCGGCCACCGTCATCCATCGTAAAGACCCACAAGCAATACCCGCACATGCAAACACCGATGCTTATTTCGAATTGCTCCAGAGTGAATCTGCAAATCTATTACCGACGTCTACTAACATAAAGTCAGCTGTTGTCGGTGAGCCGGCCAGAGAAAATTTTGATTTGCTGCTTCAGCAAGCGCGTTTTCTATTGATGGTAAGACTAGACACCACTCTGGAACATTCCTGCGGTGATATCGAACAAGACATTATATTTAAATTGGCAAAAGGCTTCCGGAACATCTCTTTGGATAGTAAAACGGATAGTGAAAGTCTTGCGTCATGTATTCTGCTAGCGAGCCAGCTCGCAGAGGATCAAAAGCCGGTTTTTAGAGCGGCATGCTGCTTATTTGAAAAAGCAGGAATAAATCAAGAAGAAATCATTACTAGGATGGCTGCCCAAGATCCAAGCCTAGTTCGTTCAATGCTTTTGCATGCCAGAGCAATCAAATACCAATGGTACGAAAAGAATAAATCGAAATTCATAAAAGAAGTAGCAGACAGCCTTTATCTGAATATCAAGCCTTCGGCTAAGCCACTCAAAGATATCACTGGTTATAACGGCCTTTATCAACTCAGTAGCCGTAGCGACAACCCATTCGGCAACGAAGTAATGGCACTCAAGCTTGTACTAGCCTTGATGGAAGCAATAGCAAAGGAAAAGGTTGAAGATACCGAAGTCATTGATTTAAGCCGCACTCGAGTGAGATTTGAAAAGGGATACAGCATCCCACCGTCTTACTCCGTATTCGAAGATAACTTGGAGATTGAAAAGATTACATTGCAGGAAGCTTTGTTTGGTTTAGCTCAACACTTAACGAGCACAGAGATTGAGCCAAAGATGTTGCAGCGAGTTGCTTTAGCAATGCGAGCGATATTAGCAGGCTCTGCAGATCCAACGGGCTTTGGAAAATCATTTGCCCCGCGAGCAGGCTACCGTGGCCTAAAATCCACCAGCTTTAAGCGCCAATTCGGAATGATGACCACACCGGAATCACTCGCTGGCGAAACAGCACAGTTCTCAACATGGCTGACGACATTACTGGCGAAACTCCTTCGATGGCCGGGTATTCATGTCAACGAACAAGGGTTTGAGTGGCCCAGAGAGTTTACCTTTAAGAATGTCAGGGAACTCATAAATAGGCGCCTTGAAATACTTAAAAAAGCGTACTGCCAGTTGTCTGGAATGCCCGGGGTCCCTGAGCTCATCACCCCTGATTGGGGTGAGGAAAAGAAATCACTCAAGGTGGCTATGGTGCAATCAAAACTCCCATCAAAAGACGACTTCGCTAAAGCGGGCATAATGCTTGATACTCCCAATTATCGAGTGAAACATCGTCGCCATGTTGCCCGAGTAGCAGAGCTTGTTGTTAAGCATGTGAAGGCCCAAAAAATAGATCAATGCAAAGAAGGTGAGCGAGAGCAGGACATCGACCTTATCGTATGGCCGGAGCTGTCCGTACACGAAGACGACATGGATGTGCTAGTGCAACTTTCCCGACAAACCCACGCAATTGTTCTGGCAGGGCTGGGGTTTATCAACCAGCCGGGGATAAAAGGTCCAAATAACTGTGCTGTATGGATTGTTCCTCGTAAGCACAATGGAAATCAGAACGAAATTAAACGCTTTCAGGGCAAATTCCACATGATGAAAGATGAGCAGGATAAAGTTCAGCCTTGGCGTCCTTATCAGCTCTTTATCGAACTTAAACACCCTAAGTTTAAGGATAAATCTGGCTTCAAACTCACAAGCGCTATTTGTTACGACGCAACCGATATCAAGCTCAGTGCCGACCTTCGCGACAAATCAAATGCACTGTGTATACCAGCGCTTAATGCTGATGTGAATTCATTCGATACGATGGTGGAAGCTCTGCACTACCACATGTATCAGCCAGTCGTGCTCGTGAATACTGGAGAGTATGGTGGCTCATACGCTATGGCTCCTTACAAAGAGCGCCATAAGCGCCTGATTGCCCACTCCACAGGGAATCAGCAGGTGGCTATCAATACATTTGAAATGAATATGTTTGACTTCCGACGAGACAAAGTAGGTGCAGGCATGACCTCTGGTACAGAAACAAAAACGCCGCCAGCGGGTGTAACACTGAAAGATGCCAAGTGATGACGGACGTTCCTTATCTATTCAAGTACATGCCCTACAGGAAGGAGTTCTTCGAGAACTTCTACCTGCGCTGTACGCCGCGTAGCGCGTTAAATGATCCATTCGAACTGCGGCCTTCTGACCAGTACATGCGCGACCACACCTGGGACTTGCTCGCTCAGCGAGAGATGACGCCAGAGACCGAGCTCAGCGAAGAACTGCTCGACTTCAATAGTGGTTTTTTAAAGAGAGCCTTCAATAAAATGGGCATCGTCTCCTTCTCTGAAACCAACGATAACCTGCTGATGTGGAGTCATTACGCTGACAACCATCGGGGAATGGTCGTTGCCTTTGATACCTCCCATGATTTTTTCATAAAAGACAGCAGCAAATCTCGGCAATTAGGCCGGGTTCATTATCGTAAAGACAGAATGAAAGCCCTCCCCCAAAGATTAAAGAACGGCTTTCATATGGCGGACAGCACCCGAATCTACTTCGAAAAGTCTGATGAATGGATCTACGAAAAAGAACACCGCCTGATGAGCGACCTGTACGCCGCAGATGCAACTCTGTGTACTTCTGATTACTACAACAAGCGGCTCAGACACAAACACCCAGGTTACGAACCTGAAGCCGTGACGGACAAACTGGTATCCATCAACGACATCGAAAACAAATGCCACGATGCCTCAGACCCAGAAGTTCTCTGCATGCTAAAGGTGCCGCCAGAATGTATTCTCTCAGTGATATGCGGGGCAAATATGCCCGATGAGCAGAAGCAGGAAGTTCGAGAATATACGCAACGGTTGGGGATTAGTTTTCTTGAGGCAGTGCCGGACGCAGATGAGTACAAACTGAACTTTCGCCAGACTGCATGAGCCTCTGCTGAAAAAGTTGTTCGCTGTAGTACCATGACCAGGTAACTGGTTAGATTGATGGATAAACGATGACCTACAACAAACCTTGGCTTAGCATTGAAGAGCAATTAGATAAGCTGCAAGCACACGGATTAGCAGTCACTGATGCACAACGTGCAGAACAGGCTTTGCGCCGCATTGGATACTACCGTCTGAGTGGTTATTGGTACCCATTTCGAGAGCGCTCAGGGCTGGCATGTACGGTACCTGAAACAACTGGCAAGCCATCCCGGAAGGATAAAAAGGTTCAAACCTTCCCTATTGATACATTTAAGCCGGGGCTTAACTTTCGGGATTCTGTAGAGCTGTATGTGTTCGATAAAAAACTACGGTTACTCGTACTAGACGCGCTAGAACGCATCGAGGTCGCCCTCAGGGTCGATATATCTCACACGCTCGGCAAGCTTGATGCATTCGCTTACCTCAAACCAGAGCTGCTGTCTGATGAGTTTACACAGAAGCTAAGCGCAAGAGGTGGGTTGAGCGACTACCACGCCTGGCTTATTAACCATGCGAAGTTGCTTGATAGGTCCAAAGAAGAGTTTATTAAGCACAACAAAGATAAGTACGGTCTTCCGATTGCTATTTGGATTGCTTGTGAAGTCTGGGACTTTGGCTGTATGTCCCGGCTATTTGCCGGACTGAAAGATGAACACCAAGACATGATTTCAAGGCGATACGGAATCCAGAATGGCGGTGTCTTTGCCACTTGGCTGCGGAGTTTGAACTATTTGCGTAACGTTTGTGCACACCACAGTCGTCTCTGGAACCGAAATATCATCGACCAACCTCAGAAGCCAGGGAGGACAGAAGCCCTGATATTCCGTAACGCTTGGGATGATGGCCGTCTGGTTGCTCGACCGTTCCTGCTATTCTGTATAACACAGCATTTGCTGCAAACGATAAACCCAACATCTAGCTGGTGGGAGCGTTTGTCGAGCTTGCTTGAAGAATTTCCATTGAACGGAAGTGAGCCTGCACTATCACTGGATGCGATGGGAGCAATAGAGGGATGGCAAGGCTGGAACTGGAATGTATAAACGACAGGCATTAAAAAACCCCTCAGCAGCTTCCTCCGTAGAGGTCACCGATCGGGGCCGTGTTAAGAAGAACTTTAGTCCTCCCGAGCGTTATTCGTCAAGTAATAGTTACTCATTTTTAGTAACTACGAGTATAAATTACACAGTAGGAAAGTATGCAAGAGGTGTTGAATTGTTGCCTTACTGATGTCGATAAAAATATTTTTCGCATGAACTTTTAGCAAATATCTCAATTTGAAGCATCTGCAACGACAACAATACTGGGGTAACTTTCGGGGTAACTCCAGAGAACAAAAAACATAAAGTTATTTATAATCAAATAGTTAAAACTAAAGTTCGGCCTCCTGTGGGGAGGCCATTGTTAGATTTAATTGCCAGCCGTGCTAAATCACACCTCCGCAATAATGGCCCTTGCCCCAGCATTAATAAATATCAATGCTTGATTATAGGAAGCGCTGAAATCCGAATTCGTGACTTGCCCTTGGCTTTTCTCATGCAATGGATCGAGAAAAGCCTGTATCCACGCCGATAACCGTTCGTCCGTGCTGGCATTTGGCCGAACGGGTTCAGATTATCTTGGAACAAGTGTTCCAAACAACTGAGAATTGCTATGAACGACCATCCAGTTTGGATGTCTGGCCCTTCAAATACGCTAACACGCTTTGGTGAGATCCCTCTTTTTCGCGAGGGGCTGTATACCATTGCGCCGGATACCTATGCTTGGATGGTGCCGAATGGCTCTTGGGGCAATCAACTGTCTGCATCCACTCTATGCATCACTATTCCCCTAAATCGCTTACCGCGTTAACGCACGCTGGACGAGTCCTTAAACGTTTGCCGCTAGGAAGTGTGCGTAAATTTGGGCATTACATGTCATCTATGTTCGCGCCATATGATTTTTCTGGGGTGCATATCACGCCACCAACCGACGGTTTTAGTGGTCAGAAATGCATAAATGTTCGCGGTGTCGATATTGTTATTAATGAGGTCGGCCCAGGCCATACCGATGGCGATGCCATTGTTTACGTGCCCGATAAAAAAGTCGCCTATGCGGGTGATATTTTATTTATTGGTGATAGCACGGGGTAATCTTGTTGAAACTGTGTCATCGAAAATAATTCATCAACCTGATCAGCTAAACGTCGACTGCGGCGTTGGTCTATTCCCAAGTATTTTAACTCGGTAAGACATTCGATACAGATATGCTGTTTTTTATTGGGCTGCGCGGTACTTAGCATGAGTAATGCTGGCTGATGCCGTAAGTTTTGAACAATTGGGCATCCGGCGATATGAATGTCGCTTTCGTGTTGCACCCAAACGCGAGAATTTTTTAGGGCTAAAGTTTTATCCCGTAGTATCCGCAGTTGTTGTCCCATTACTTGCAGACCCTCATTTTTGAGGGTTTCGCGCTCACCGTAGGTTAACTGATGCTCAGGATCAAAATCGGTAAAATCTCCTGATTCAGCTGCGCCCATCATTTTCTTTAACTGATTAAATTTGTTGTCTTCTGTGAAGTTAAAAAGCTTCATGGTTGTACCCGATCCAAGATCGTGGCAATGCGACCTTCGGCGTCTGTCCGTACGCGAAATTCCACTCGTCGAGACCGCTCGCCATCTTCAACACCGGCGGCATCGCGTATGACTTTCGCCGATGATAAACCGTTAGCGGTTAGGTAATTTTTAAGCCAATTTTTGCTGTCTTTAACTGCGGGTAATTCCAGTACGTATTCAAGGGTTGAGCGGGTACGTTGTTGCGATAAATCCATGTTGCGAATGTAGGCTTCATCTTCGTCTTTAGCACCGAACCAACTCGTTGAGGTATGCCCTTCTATGCGTACTTCGAGAATATCCTCACGGTAGGGCTCTTGGGTAATAATGCGCACATAACGTGGAAAAAAATCGTTAAGAATCGCTTGAAATTCGGGCTTAATATCGGCTTCACCGCGGTCAAATAGCACGTCGGTATTATTAAAACGAAAGGAAAGATCTTCATCTAATTCCGCTCCCCAGCGTGGCATATCAGCGGCAAATTCGTTGTTCAAGTCGCGATACAGTTGAGTGCGAAGTTGATCATATAAAATCGCAACATCACGAATTTTATCGCGCTCGGTTTCGACGTTAATCATAAAAACGACGGACACCAACATAAAGACCATCATTAACCCAGCCATTAAATCGGATACCGCAACCCAGTGGCCTTCATCTTCTTTTACGGATTCAAATTCACGCTCATTCATCGACGTTTTGTACCATGTGAACCAGTGAACGTAGCTTGTCGGTTAGTGGTGAGTAATCACTAACAAACTTTTCTGATAGCGCTGTTAGCTGCAAACCGAACGCCCGCAGCGCTTTGTTAAGCTCTTCTTCCATACTGATATCTAACTGAGTTACTTGGCGCTCTAAGCGTTCGCCCAAACGCTGCATGTGCTGTTGACTGGCGTGTTGTTGATCTTTCAGTAGCGCACCGCTATCGGCGAGTTGATCTTGCAACTGCTGGCTGATGGTCTGCTGCATTTTGCCCAGCTCTTCGATGGCCCAACGTTGCTGCGATTGCACGGTATCAGCAATCCCTTTGGTGAGTATCGAAATGCGCTCTTCGAGCTTTGGTAAGCCTTCGGCCGCGTGATTGACCATGTCGGCGAGGCTACTAAGTTGGGAATGCAAGTTTGCTCGTTGAGTTTCCAGACCGGTTAATAGATCTTGCAGCGATTCAGAGATGCCATTAAAGGCGTTGGCATTATCAACCATATACTCGAATGCATGACTCGCTTCTTTCATTGAGGCTGAGGTGCGCTCCTGTTCGCCAATCAAATCATTGAGTTGAGCTTTATATTGCTGCTGCCATTCCAGCATGGCGATAACGGATTCGTTAAGCTGTTTGAAGTTTTCGCCGTATTGCTCATTAATTTTGGTGTTAAATTCATTCATAACCATTTTAATAGCGCCGACCAGCGCTTTCGCATTGGCCTCGGCCATGCGTTCTTGATAGCTCTCTAAGGTGTCTACCACCTGATCTAGCTTACCGACCATTTGTTGATGATTAACTTGCAAACGTTGGCTGAAAGTATCGTCGCCTTGAGTGCGCACTTGCTCAGCCAGTATACGCAACGAACTATCAAGGTCGTCGATGCTGGCTGCGCGAGTTTGTTTTGCTTCTCGGCGTCCCGTTTGCGCAACGGCTGCGCGTATTTTTAGCGTCAGGGCAGTGAATAGACCGGCAATAGATGACCAGAAAGCCGTTTTAAGGCCGTCCATCAGCTTAGGAACACTGCCTTGAATATCACCGGTATCGAATTCCCATAGTCCCAAGGCAACGCCGAGGAAGGTACCAAAAATACCGATGCTAGTAAGAATGTTAGGCGCTATCTCTGCCGTGCGTGCTGAGTAACGGAAAGTATGAAAAAAAACGCCAAGCACTAGGATGATGCCGATGAGGCCTAGGGTCCATCCAGAAAACTGTTCGGCCATAACGGTATGTCCTGCCTTTTTGAATCAATAACGTGATATCTGACAGTCTAGTTCAGATTTATCACTTCGCTTCTTTGCTCCTAACTGTCGAATTTTCGACCAATTAAGTCATAAAAATAGACATCACTGAACTGTACGCAATAGCGCTGCTAATGTTCCGTATGATTAGTGAACTAATGGCACTAGTTGCCAGAGTAAATCAGTCAACCAATGAGTAAATGATGTTTGCGATACCGCGAATTTACTGGTTAGAATCAATGGTTAACCCCTGCGAGTGAGTTCCCGCCTTGTGGGGTGACAGGTGAAATTAAAGCAAAAATCTTGGCTGTATTTTCAGCCTTAACCTTGAGGTATATCGTATGACTGGTTCTGTGTGGAGTTTACTCCTCGTCGCTGTTCTCGTTGCCCTTACTTATAAACGTGCTCCGCTAAAGATGTCGGCAATTTCGCTCGGCATTTTTGCTGTTGTTGCATTTGTAGGTGGTGCCGCTACTACGATCGCTGTCATTGCCGCGCTTGTTGCTATCGCTTGTGGTGTATTGAGCTTGGAATCCTTCCGCGCCAATACCATTACTCGCCCTATCTTCTCGTTGTACAAGAAGATGCTCCCTAAGATGTCTGAGACTGAAAAAACAGCACTCGAAGCAGGTACTGTTTGGTGGGATGGTGAACTATTTTCAGGCAAGCCTGATTGGCATACATTATTGGATCATCCAAACCCAAGTATCCCGCCAGAAGAACAAGCCTTTATCGACAATCAACTGGCCACGCTGTGCTCTATGTTGAACGAATGGGAAACCGCGCAAAACGGTGACTTATCAAAAGAAATTTGGGATTACATCAAGAAAGAACGCTTCCTTTCTATGATTATTCCTAAATCCTATGGCGGTCTTGGTTTCTCGGCTCAAACTCAATCTCATATTTTGCAGGCACTAACCGTTTCAGGCGCTGCATTTACTAGCGTTGGTGTACCTAACTCTCTTGGGCCCGGCGAACTGTTATTGAAATACGGTACACAAGAGCAAAAAGATCATTACTTACCACGTTTAGCCGATGGCCGCGAAATTCCATGCTTTGGTTTAACTGGCCCGCGCGCGGGTTCCGACGCAACGTCATTGCCAGATACCGGCGTTGTTTGCAAAGGCATGTGGGAAGGTAAAGAAGTTCTTGGTTTAAAAATGAATTTCGAGAAGCGTTACATCACGCTCGCACCTGTTGCGACAGTGGTTGGTTTGGCTTTCCGTATGTTCGACCCAGAAGGTTTAATTGGCGATAAAAAAGATATCGGTATTACCGTTGCTTTGTTACCTCGTCATTTAGAAGGTATGGACATTGGTAACCGTCACAAGCCGGTAGGCTCGCCATTTATGAATGGTCCTATCTTCGGTAAAGACGTGTTCATTCCGCTAGATTTCATCATTGGCGGTGCTGCTAATGCCGGTCAAGGCTGGCGTATGCTGGTTGAATGTTTGTCGGTTGGCCGTTGTATTACTCTGCCGAGCTCAGGTGCGGGCGGTGGTAAATACGCGATTGCTGCGAGCGGCGCTTATGCACGTATTCGTCGTCAGTTCAATGTGCCGATTTCTAAATTGGAAGGTGTACAAGAAATGCTGGCGCGCATTGCCGGTAATACCTACACCGCTTCTGCCGGTGCGCGTGTTACCGCCATTGCAATTGATGAAGGTCACAAGCCGTCTGTGCCATCGGCTATTCTTAAGTACAACCTAACTGAAATAGCGCGTGATATTGCCAACGACAGCATGGATATTCATGGTGGTAAGGCGATTATTCGTGGTCCTAAAAACTACGTTGAATCGGGCTACTCGTCAGTTCCTGTCGCCATCACGGTTGAAGGTGCCAACATTCTAACTCGCTCTATGATCACCTTTGGTCAGGGTATGATTCGTTGCCATCCTTTTGTTCTGCCAGAAATGCATGCGGCACAACAAAATGATCTTAAAGCCTTCGACAAAGCCTTGTTCGGGCACTTTGGCTTTATTTTTTCAAACTTCTCTCGCTCTGCAGTGCTGAACCTAACTAACGCTGCATTTACCAGCGTGCCGGTGACTGGCCCTACGAAGAAGTACTATAAGCAAATTAACCGTTATGCGGCATCGTTCGCGGTAATGGTTGATATGTGTGCCTTTTCTCTTGGTGGCGAGTTGAAATTCCGCGAGCTTATCTCTGCACGCTTGGCCGATATGCTGTCCAAGATGTACCTAGCGTCGATGGTGTTAAAACACTGGGAAGATCAAGGCGCTCATAAAGCGGATTTACCGCTGGTTGAGTATTCATGTCAGAAGTTATTCAGTGAGTTTGAAACAGCACAAGATGGTTTGATTAAGAACTTACCTTCTCGTCCGGTTGCTGCGATTTTACGCGTGCTGACGATGCCTATTGGCCGCGTAGCTAAAGCACCTAGCGATAAGCTTGTGGCTAAGATCGTTGATTTGGTGACCTCTCACAATGAGACGCGCGAACGTTTAATCGCGGGTACTTATCGTGGTGAAACCATCAGTAATGGTTATCCAGAAACCTTGCGTAATCCACTGGCAGTATACGATGGCTTGTTAAATCGCGTTGACCAAGCTGACGTTATTTACAAGAAAATCGATCGGGCATTAAAAGAAGGTAAATATGACGAAGCGGCACTGAGCATCGAAGGTCGTATTACCGACGGTGTTCAGATGGGCATTCTGACTGCTGATGAAGGTGAGTTCATGTTAGCGTTCGAAAAAGACGTTCTAGACATGATTCATGTTGATCATTTCCCACTGGAATATTTTGGTCCTGTTGCAGAGAACCAAGATCGGCCAAAGAAGGCAACAACCACTCGCAAAAAGAAAACCGATGCTAGCGAACCAGAAGTGGTGTAACGCCCCATTGTAACTTCCGTTAGTAACGAAAAGCCTCGTTTTATGCGAGGCTTTTTTTTGCGCCAAAGATCGTTATGATGATTCACCTTTGATAATTTAAATTAACGCCTTTAGGGATTAATTATGCTGATTAGCAATATGGAAGTCGTACCGGGTAAACGCATCGTTCGCCATCTAGGCATGGTGCAAGGTAGTACGGTTCGGGCAAAACACGTTGGCCGCGACATGATGGCGAGCTTCAAAAATATTTTTGGCGGCGAGCTTAAAGGTTATACCGAGTTACTGTCGGAATCTCGGGATGAATCGCTTAAGCGCTTAGAAGAACAAGCAAAAGCATTAGGAGCCAATGCGGTAGTCAACGTACGTTTTTCTACGTCATCGATTGCTGCAGGTGCTTCGGAAATTTTCGTTTACGGTACGGCGGTTATCTTGGAGGATCGCTAATGCAATTGGTGATTTTTCTGGTGTTATTGGCGCTTGGCTACGGTTTTGGTCGTTGGGCCGAAGCTCGCCACTACCATCGTATTCGTGAGCGCGAAAAGGCGCTATGTCGCATTCTGGTTATTCCCATGCGCATACCTCCTCCTGAATACTTAAAACATAGTAGTACCTTAGTCACAGGCAGCGTCGTGATCTCCGTCGATTATTTTAAGACCATGGCTGCCGCTCTAAGGAACGTCTTTGGCGGGCGCGTTGGCGCCTATGAATCTCTACTGGATCGTGCACGCCGTGAAGCCACCATTCGCATGCAAGAAGAGGCCAAGAAAGTTGGCGCTCAAGCGGTTTTGAATGTGAAATACGAAACCAGCCGTATTGGCCAGCAAGCCGGAAAGTCGATTGGCTCAGTGGAAGTACTTGCCTACGGTACCGCTATGATTCCGAGAGCGACTCTGTGAGCGCTAACCTTCCTAACGAAAATCCTATATTACCCGACGAGATTAATAATTCTTATGAGCATCCGCTCCAAGACTTCTTAATTTTGGCGGGTTCACTGTGTGCATTATTGATCACAACTATTTACCTACTTGCCTGGACTGCTTTTTGGCTTGCCCCCAAAATCCCATTCGAATGGGAACCCTCTATTGCCGGCATAGCCGCGCCAAAACTCAATGAACAACAAAAACAGCAACAAGCCTATCTACAAAATCTGGCCAATCAGTTAAGCGCTAGTCGACCGAAGCCCTTCCCTATCACTGTGCATTGGCTTCCCGAGGAAGCAACGCCAAATGCCTTTGCTATGGTTGCAGGACAGCTATACGTAACGGGCGGATTGGTGAATACCATTTCCTCCGAGAATGCCTTGGCAATGGTGATCGCACATGAATATGCTCATGTTGAAAAACGCCATCCTATGGTTTTATTCTTAGAGCAAATAAGCACCGGACTGTTAATGTCAGTGATTGGCATTCATGACCAAATCAGTCCACTTAGCCAGTCTGCCGGACTTTTGACACTGATGAGCTTTAGCCGCGATATGGAACGCGAAGCCGACCAGCAAGCCGTTGAGTTAGTGCGTGCCTACTACGGCCATACCGCAGGTGCGGATGAGTTTTTTGCCAAAATGCAGAGTAAAGAGGACATGCCCTTATGGGCATCGGCTTTGCAGACACACCCTGCGACTAGTGAGCGTTTAAAACGATTACAGGCCGAAGATGATACTGAAGGAAAGCTAACGCCCCTCCCCTCGTGGATGAAGAGAGGAGCAGATAGCTTAGAAACGGAAGATTAAGCAGGTAGATCGTCGATGTAACGCTCAGCATCAAGCGCCGCCATACAACCAGTACCTGCCGAGGTAATAGCTTGACGATAAATGTGATCGCTGACATCACCTGCGGCAAATACACCTTTAACGCTGGTTTGCGTCGCATTGCCGTTAGAGCCACTTGCAATCACAATATAGCCGTCTTTCATTTCTAACTGGCCTTCGAATATCGCCGTGTTTGGCTGGTGACCAATAGCAACGAAGATACCTTCAAGGTCAATATCTTTGCTCTCACCACTAACACGATTACGAATACGCATGCCGGTAACACCCATATCGTCGCCTAGCACTTCATCAAGTTCGCTATTCCACTCTATGGTGACATTACCATTAGCGGCTTTTTCCATGAGTTTATCGGCAAGAATCTTCTCACTACGGAAGCCTTCACGACGATGAATAACAACCACTTCCTTAGCGATGTTCGACAGATACAGAGCTTCTTCTACTGCAGTATTACCACCGCCAATAACGGCAACGCGCTTATTACGATAAAAAAAGCCATCACAGGTAGCGCAAGCTGAAACGCCCTTTCCTTTAAATGCTTCTTCGCTTTCAAGACCTAAATACTTAGCACTGGCACCGGTGGCAATGATTAAAGCATCGCAAGTGTAAACCCCAGTATCACCTGTTAATGTAAATGGGCGCTTAGAGAGGTCAAGCGACGAGATTTGATCGAAAATAATTTCCGTTTCGAAACGCTCAGCATGAGCTTTCATACGCTCCATCAATTCTGGCCCTTGGACGCCCATTGCGTCGCCAGGCCAGTTATCGACTTCAGTTGTGGTGGTTAACTGGCCGCCCATCTGCATACCTGTGATCATCACTGGGTTTAGGTTAGCGCGAGCCGCATACACAGCTGCGGTGTAACCTGCAGGACCCGACCCCAAAATCAGCAATTTTACGTGACGTGCATTGCTCATAGCGATGAGCCTCCAAATGTAGATAGATGAAAATGTGTAGCGACATTATAGGTGATGTAGACGCAAGGGATAAGTAACAAGGGTGAAATAGTCCGCTGCGTATAATTGCTGAACACAACAGTTACAACTCGTTACAAAAATAACATTTTCGGTGATTTCACATATAAATCAGAAAGTTAAGGGTGCGTTACAGTGTAATAGGCCGATGTGTCAATGAACCTGTGTTGTTGCACCTAAGACCTTGGTGCAGGATTACTACGGCAGTTATGCATCGATTACACAACAAAGGTCGGCAATTATGCAAAAGCGTGAAGAAATTCAGCAAAAGTCTCGATTAGGTCTTCTTCTAATAGATAAAGGGCTGATCAACAGGCGACAACTGGATGAAGCACTGCGATTGCAGTCCGAGACCAATCTAAAATTAGGTGAGGTCATGATACGTCAAGGGTGGTTGACGCATCGCCAGCTGCAACGAGCGCTTAAAAAGCAATCTCGCTACCGCCTTATTGCCGCCATCAGTGCCATCCTACTTGCCCCTATACAACCCTTTATATCGAATGCTTATGCTAGTGTGGAGCAAGCACCTGTCGTATCTCAAGAAGAGCTTGCTGAGCGAGTTGGTATGCAAGTTCTGGATGAAAATTCCATGGGGGATATTACCGCCCAAGGTCTTCAGAATGGTGATTACGATAAGCTGGTTGGCATTATTAACGGTACTGTGTCAGATCAAGATGCTGGAGAGACATCCATTGTTGCTGTATTTGAATCCCTATTGCCAGGTTTGAATTTGTTGACCGATTATGAAATTAGCGATGTTGAATACCATGATCCCAATGGCCCGCGCACCACACTAAACGCCGACGGCACTCTAAGCGTGCAAGTGCCTAAACGCATTGGGCAAATTGCATTCCGTAATCTCAATATCATAGGAGCAAAAGGTCCAGCGATGGGCGATTTGTTCATTAATGATATTCGCTTATCAGAAGAATCCAGCATTACTCTGCACTTTCGCGAATAACATTTCAGGAAACACCGAATTCTTTGGCCGCTGATAGCGGCTTTTTTGTCCTGACTTTTTATTAGTCGTATCCAATCATCAGTGGCACATAAGCAACCACCAACAACGCCAGCCCCATCGTCACCAGCGGCAATAAAACCCGCTCATGACGATACCAGAAGTTGTGACCATCCAGCGCCGACAATCTTATTTCTTCCTCTCCTACCACTTGTCGTGCAAGTAAGTGGTTGAGGGCAACAGGTGGACTCAAATAGCCCAATTCAAACGCCACCAAAGTGACCATCCAGAAATGAACCGGATCAATACCGCTATCATAAGCAATCGTGGCGATAGTCGCGCTGACTAAAATTACAGCCCCATAAGGATCCATAATCATCCCAATAACGACAAGAATAGCAACAAGCAAGGTCATAGCTACCCAAATAGAGCCAAACTCGGTTGGAACCATGGACATCAGTTCAACACGCTCGATCACGCCACCAATACTGATCGACATACCCATTAACATTAACAAGGCACCAATATGTCCTGTTGTTTCTGTCGTGGCTTCACGAACCGTTTTCTCTATAGAGTCATTGCCCTTGCGAACGTCATCCCACGAATCAACCAAACGCTTTTCGATATAATCGATATTAATATTTTCACGACCTGTTTTCTCTTGAATTAAACGCTCATAAATCAAGATAACCAATAGTAATACCGGCAAAATGATCGGTGCAGAGAACTCGTCTAGGTAAGCGTTCAGCAACAAGGCATAAACGGCCAGCGTTACACCAACCAAAATGACATATGGGAATAGCGGCTTAAGAGCAGCTTTAAATTCTGGCCATACATTCTCTGGCGGATCTAGGCGCAAAGGACCTTGACGGGTCATGAGTGCCATAATCGCAAACAGTGCAGTGGTTAAAAAGAAGACTTTTACGCCCCAATCAAACAATTGGTCAGTTGTTACTTCGTTATTTAACGCCGCAACGATAACAACCAACAAACATGGACGTAATACGACACCTAGCGAACCCGACATCGCAGTAGCGGCTAATGCTAACTGACGACGGGCACCTGCACGACGCATTTCAGCATAAATTAAACCACCAACAGCGATAACGAAAATACCAGAACCACCGGTATAAGCCGTTGGTATTGCAGCGAGTGCAACAACCGCGACGGCTAGCATTTCTGGTGGCAATTTAAATGGTCGAAAAATATTAAATACTTTACCAGCCAATTCGGTACGCTTCAGCAGCATACCAATCCAAACATATAAACCGACATTCAGGAACAGTTGTGATAACTCCATCATCTGGTTCAAGTAAATACCAATACCGGCACTATGACCGGCAGAGATAAAGTAAGTACCAGAAATAATACACATAATAGCGTACAGAGGAACTGCCAATAGTGACTTGGCAAGACTGCCGCCAGACCTAGCTGACTTTGGAATAAATATAAATTGGAATACACTTAAAAGCAGGATGACGCCAAAACCTACAATCCATAGCCAATGCAGAATACCGTGCTCAGTACTGACAGCAATCCCCGCAGAAAAGGCGACATTTTTAAAGCTATAAACGGAATAGAGCAAGATTGATGCGGCAATTAACTGCGCACCGGATGCTACCCGATAATCCATGACCGTTTCCATTGGCCGCAAGGCTATGTGATGACGGCGGAACAAAGCCGTCAGACCACAAATGAGCACCAATACGGCAAGCATAATACGCTGAGCACTCATACCCATTTCACCAAAACGGGCTACGCCAAGTTCAATGGTGCGGAAGAGTTTTACTGCTGGAGTAATGCGTCCATCGGTTGCTTCGAATTGCTCAACTTTGATACGGCATTGGTCTTGCGCTGCAAGCAAGGATTGACGCATTAAATTTGGGTCAATTGGATCCGGCTCAAATAGGTCAAAATCATCTTGAGGTGCAGCAGCACGCTGCTGAATAATTTTATTAAGCTCAACTTCAACATCAATATTAGGATTACAGTCTGGAGTCACGGGATCATGACGCAGCGTAAAATATCCTTCCCAGATACCTTCGCCCAACTGTAAAAGCTGCGCATGCATCGTATGGCTTGTATTGAGAATCACCACAAAAACCAAGACCACAAAGGCAGGTAAAGCGGCGAGCCATTCGTACGCCGTGCGGTGCCCCACACGCACTGTTTGCGCCATGAAATAACCTCTAAATAATTAAAAAGAACCGAAGCCTAAAGGCTTCGGTTCTTGTCCCTAACGTCTGTACACTCGCAACATCTGCGGTTGCTTTAAGAGTACTTATAAGGAAGTACTTTTTATTCTAAATTTTCCACACACTCAGCTTCTGCCGGATTCTCTCGGCAGCGGAGTTTGCGCAGTAAAGTCAGCATAGTCGCGTCATATACACCTTCATCGCGCAAGGTAATACGAACTTGACGCAGCATTTCGTTATATTTTTCTACGTTTGCTTCTGGCAAATCAATCCATGTAGCTTCAGGAATACCCGCCGTATCCTGCTGGACGAAAGCATCAGCCTTGTCGAACATGCCGGCGACATACTGTCGAGACTTTTGACCATACCCTTCAGGGAAACGATTTTTGTGCAGAACCACTTGGAAATCTAGATAAGCAAGGTTGTATCGTAAAATCCCACCTTTTGTACCAATACCTTTGTACATTTCCAATGGCGAATATGCGATTGCAGGCGCGTACGCAATATCAACACTACCGTTGTTAAACTTGCCAGAGAAGTTAGCCGAGTTCGAAGGAACGATTGAGGCTCCAACATGACTCACCATCTTTATTGATGGCTCATCATACTCTAAGGTAGCGATACGCTTGCCCGACATTTCCTCTACGGTATCTATGCTACGATCACGCAAAAACAAATAAACTGGACCAGCGGGAATAATGCCAGCGACCTCGTAACGATCACCCGTCATATATTTCGCAGCGCCAGGCTGAGAAATGGTATTAACCAAATTCCTCATAACGGAGGTTGTAGGCACAGCGCCAATTGCTTCGATAGTAGAAGCAAACTTACCGTATGGACGAGCGCGAGCACCCGTTAACATAACAGCATCACACTGTTCTGCTTTGAAATCATCAGACGCAATTTTTTCGTCTGTATATGCCCGTAAATGAATATTTACATTCTGCTGGATAGCAAACTCACGATACTCCTTCATCAACCCATACAAGTTGCCATTAGCACCTAATGGGTCATAAATACAAAATTTTCGTTCTTCCGCTGCTGCGAATGTAAGTTGGCTGACAGCCAGCGCTGTCACACACAAAAGCTTACGCATTATTAATCCTCCAAAAGATCGTCGATACTGAGGCTAGGAGCCGCAGATTTCTTTTCGTCATCCCAGAAAGTACCTAGGGCACCAACTGGGGTACGAGAGCCAGTTCCTTCCGTCCATAGTCGATCAGATACTGCCAAAACTTGACGCGATGCCGCTAAATCTAACAACTGATAATCGCGGCTTGGTTTATCTACTTTTAAAGATGCAGCATGGCGACGAATCGCATCTCGGACATGTTCTTGGTGGCCAGAACCATCAGCGATAGCCACTTCTACAGCATGAGATAAACGCACACCGCTATCAGAACCACCACGAGCGGCTGCCGCCATTTCAACCCAAGGATCCACACCCTCTGGAGCGGTATCTGGCATTAAAATCCACAAACCAGCTTGGGCCGCTAAAGGTAGCCCCCAAAACTCTTGATTATCCAAACACTGTAAACCACGAACAGTTTTCATAGCGATGTCTTTAGGAACATTAACAACGCTTTGGGCACGTAGATCGGACATAACAGCTTGCAAGCCAGCTAAATTACCAAGAGCCCAGTAAACTCCGTCATCCTTGCTTAGACTTGGGCATTTTTTACCACCCGGTTCACCAAATTCATGAACCATATGCTGATAAGCTTTATATTGACGCGCTGCGGCAATCGCATAACCACGCTTTTCACGAATACGAGCATCTTTAGCTTCATCAATATTTTGCGCTTTAAATGCACGGATGTAGGCAAGACTGTGTTCCGCCGCGTCAACTTCCGCGCATGAACCAGACATCATGTTCATTATAAGAGAAGCGCGGTCAGGAGTTGACGTTACTCGAGTAAATGCCATGATCAAAGGCTGTAAACCTTGGGTTGTAGAACATGCCACATCAAAATCATCAACGGTCATTGTATAAGGTGTAATGTGCCGGTCAGTTAAGTCGTAAACCACCCAACCAGTGGATTTATAAATGATGCTACAACCAGAAACTGAAGCAAGCGCAGCAGTAATGATTGCAATACGTGAGAGAAACGACATGACGCCCCCAAAGGATGATAGTTTGTTGTTATTATGGCCAAGATAGTAACCTATCTGGGCAGTTAACGCACTCGGGAGGATATCGCGATTATTACGCTAACACCATTGCAAATCCTCTATCCGGATGCTGAAGCGACACCATATGGGCATTTCTACGCCACAAAAAGGTTGAAATGTGCCAACAAGTACACAAAATGCGACATTCTGAAACATAAATAGCGAATAACGATCGAGTGTCTGTCTGTAACTAAACAGCCATTCTTTGGAGCAAAACAACGAATTCACCCAATCCATACTCATCATTTTACGCCATATAATAGGGTCACAAAACGCCATTAGCAGCTTAATAAAGACCTGCCATTTGACGCTTTAGCACTTCCTGAACGCGCAATAAGTCTTGTATAGATACAACAAACAACGACCACACGAAGGATTACCCGGCGATGTGGTTGCCTTCGTTTTAACGAACAACCGAACGGTCGTCAGATAATAAATCAATTTAAAGTAGCGATATTCATATTGGATCAACGCTCGCTAGTCGTATTTATATCGGCTGCCAATCATTGCTGGGCATATGAATAAAAAGATAGCTTTAACGGCTACTTGTCTTCTTTATACAGCAATGAGGACAAAGTCACGCTCTGAAAATCAAGAGTTGGCAACGGTTAAACTTCGCGCCATAGTGATTAAACACTCAAAGGGGGAGGTATCGTTTCTGAACGAGAACTTCACAAGACTGTCCTTATCAGGCAGGAGTAAACGGTCACTGGGCAAGCGACATTGCCTTGATCATACTCCAACGACGCTGAACACCCGTTGCAACGTCTGTGTTGCCTCCGCACTTCGAAACACCCGCACCACCCCGCTCGCACTCCCCCCTAAACCAACTTGCTCAACGCTTACCCATACCTCTGAGGATATTGTATTCGTTGCGCCTATTTGTCTGACCAGACCCTACTCATTAGGAGAGTACCACTATGGCTGCGCGTAAATCCGACACTAAGCTGTACGTTCTGGATACCAACGTTTTGATTCACGACCCCGTTGCGATCCTCAACTTTGAGGAACATCAAGTCGTGATTCCAATGACAGTATTGGAGGAACTCGACAAATTAAAAATGGGCAAAGCGTCCATCGCCACCGACTGCCGCGAGGCAATCCGCCAGATAGACAGAATCATTGGCGATGCTAGCCCAACCGAAATCGCCAAAGGCGTTCCTATTATCCGACCCGATGGCGGCACTTATGGCCACTTTTCTATCCTACTCGATAGTTTTGATGCTCCACACCGTGCCCTTCCCGATAATCTTAACGACAACAAAATTATTAATAGCCTAGTTATTCTGCAAGAACGCAGCCCTCATCGCGATGTGATCCTCATCACCAAAGATATCAACATGCGCTTAAAAGCACGTGGCTGTGGCATTGGTGCACAGGACTACCAAAACGATCAGATGGTTTCTGACGTGTCCTTACTAGAGAAGGGCTTTCAGCGTATTGAAGGCTCATTTTGGGAGACCCAAACAACGGTTGATACTTTCCATGATGAGACGGGTACTTATCATAAAATTCCATTGGAAAATTTACCTGAAACACTTTATGCCAATCGCTTTATCGTTGATGAAAAAGGGTTTATCGGTCGCGTTGATCGCATAGGTGAACAATTTGCTTTGATCCGTGATTTGCCCTACGAACAGCTGATGGGACAAAGTGCTTGGGGATTAACACCAAGAGATATTCCGCAAGCATTAGCCTTGCACTTACTATTAGACCCAGACATTCACTTGGTAACGTTAAGCGGGCAAGCGGGCTCTGGGAAAACCATCTTGGCATTAGCTGCGGCGATTGAAATGACCGTTGCCACCAAGCAGTTCCGCCGTATTATCGCGACTCGTAGTACCCGAGGCCTAGATGAAGATATTGGTTACTTACCCGGTACAGAAGCTGAGAAAATGGAACCTTGGCTGGGGGCGATTACCGATAACTTGGAAGCATTGCACAATGATGATGAGCATCAAAAAAGCAGCGTTGATTACATTTTACAAAAGGTTCCCCTGCAATTTAAATCGCTTAACTACATTCGCGGACGCAGCTTCCAACACAGCTTAATTCTGATTGACGAATGTCAGAACTTAACACCACATCAGATGAAAACCATCGTTACCCGTGCGGGTACTGGTAGCAAGGTCGTTTGCCTCGGCAACTTGGCCCAGATTGATACGCCTTATCTAAATCCAATCAGCTCTGGTTTAACTTACTTAATCGAACGCTTTAAGGAGTTTCCATATGGAGGAACTGTCCACTTAGAAGGTTCCCCGCGGTCACCATTAGCAGAATATGCGGAGCGTCACCTTTGACGATTGCTAAAGGCTGAACTATAACTTTAAGGAGCATAAAAAGGGGCTGGTAATAACTGGCCTTTTTCAAACCCACCATCCGACCCAACGGAAGGTTGACATGAAAGCGATCGTTTTACCGTTATTATTCGCCCTAAGCTTTAGCGCCCAAGTATTTGCCGAAGATGCCGAAGATAAAGTCTACGAACTGGAATTTGAAACGGACTCCAATTGGAGCAGCATCGAAATTCGTGATGATGCGGTATTTGTGAATGCGCCAGCCGGCAGCAGCATGGGTCTCAGTGCGAAAGATGGATTACGTGCTTATACTATTTCACCGAAAAAAATCTATTTACGTTCAAAAACTCGCGGTTTAGTAAACATGAATGTTTTTGTGAAATCGCCAAATAACGTATTGGGGTTAACCATCTGTAAAGGCTCGCCCAGCAGCTACAGTTGGATCAAATCTGATCAGTCTAAACAGAAAAATGATTTAAAAGAGAAAGATAACTGCGAGCAAGCTGCTCTTGTTCTCAATCTCTTTTAATCAGCCTAGTTTTCATCAAACTCAGCAGCCGGTATGACATCATGTCGGCTGTTTATGTTTGCGGTTCTAATAAGTGACGACTTTCGGCAGCAAAACCAGAGCCTACTTCGGAATAATAGTTGAACGCTACGTCGACACCTAAAGCCAATAATTCTTCTCTTTCATCGTCATAACGAGCAACCGCAGCAATACGACCTTGATAACCAGACAAGGTCATCATTTCTAAAGTACTGCGCATTTCTGTTTGCGATGGCAGTGCTAACATAACTAAACGCACATTACGCGCCGAAACATACTGCCAAAACTCCATATCATCCGAGTCACCAGCAATAACATTTAGTCCTTTAGCCTGTAAATAAACCACGCGATCTGAATCCGACTCAACGCCCCAAACCGCTCCGCTGAAATCTTGGTTTAATGTCTGATAAGCACCTTTACCAACACGCCCCATGCCTAAAATCAAGATGTCGATTTTTTTCGGTAGCTTAACGCCGTTATGCACACCTTTGCGTTCAAAACGATTAATTAAATCCTTCTGCACTGCATATATATGGTGCGCTTTGCGATACAAAAAGCTACTAATAATAAATGATAACGACATTGCTAAAGCAATAATTACTAACCAATCGTTACTCAGCCAACCTTCTTCGACACCAAGGTGAGCGACTATGAGTCCAAATTCGCTGTAGTTTGCCAAGGCTAAAGACGTAAGGTATGCGGTTCGTCCTGGCAAACCTAAGGCAACAAATAACAAGAAAAACAAAGCGAATTTCACCAGTAACAACAACAGCAAGCCCAGAGTCACGGGAACCATATCCATTGTTGGCAATGCGGTAAAACCAATCGAAAGGAAAAAGCCAATTAAAAATAGATCTTTGAACCCCATCAGCGATTTATATAGCTCAGCAGATTTTGCATGGGGTGCTAGCAAAATGCCGAACATTAATGCACCGAGATCACCTTTAATATGCACCAACTGAAAAAGTTCGGCACCACCCAAGGCCAAGAAAAATCCCATTAAGGGTAATAATTCACCGTGCCCCGCTCGACTCATTAATTGATAGATAACTGGCCGGGCTAGCCAAAGTCCTAACAGAGCAAACGCCCAAGGCGATGGGATTTTTCCCGTCGATGCAACAAGAAACAATACCGCGACAATATCTTGAATAATAAGAATTCCGACCGCCAACTTACCGTGACGAACTTTAAGTTCTGATGCATCCTCCAACATTTTAATAACACAAACAGTTGAAGAAAAACTCAGTGCAAAGGCAACCAGTCCAGCGGTTTGCCATGAGACATCGTATACCTGTGCAATACCAAGCCATGCGGGAACAGGCACAAGTGCGGCAACCAAAACAAACCAAATTCCCGAATGAGCAATAGAAGTGACCCATACCTCGGTACGTAGCAAAGCACGTACATCGAGCTTTAAACCTATGGTGAAGAGCATTAAGGTTATGCCAAGATCGGCTAACGTTTGCAGATTAGCTAGCGGTTCAATACCTGCGGCATTCATACCGAATCCCGCTAAAAGAAATCCTACAAGCGGTGGCATGGTTAACTGGCGTGCAATAAATCCACATAAAAACGCCACTAAAATCCAAATATATTCCATACAACCTCTATATAAATCGCCTAATAATACCAAGCAGTGCGCAAGTATGTTTGGGTTTCCCCTAAAGTATCGTCAACGCCGTACGCAACCCCAGCCTTTATTGGCAAAATAAGACGGTAACCGATTAAGGCTTCGATACCCAATTCTATGCCGATGGCGGGTAATGCCTTACGATCTTGCTCGCGAAACCAAGCCGCACCGGATTCGGCGTACCAAGATAATGAGACGTCCCCGACACCAATTGGCCAGACATTCCAATTATCCTCAATGCGCCCAAGCCAAGCGGTAAATTTAATCCGTTCACGATCATAAAAATGCCCTATAGCAGCTCCCTGCTCATAACCAGCCAGCGACAATTCATCACGGCCAAAACGCTGCAGATCTTCTTGCGGGGGGAGACCACCCAATATAAAAATACCCGCAGTATTTTCAGCCCAGCCACCAGCAGCACTCAGTGTTAGCGAATGACGCCCAGCGATATTGAAACTGTACTGCCAATCGGCTTGATACTGCCATCCATCATACTCACTTTCCAAAATGTCATTCGTTTCAGCAATCATTTCGATTTTATGCCCCCAACCCACGCCGCTTGACTGTAGATAGGTTTCACGATTATCAAAAGTTAACGCTAAACCAGCGAGCCCTTGACTGATATCTCTAGGCCCAACAATTGTTATTTCTTCTGGAGCGCGCACTAAACGTTTATTTGAATAGCTTAACCCCGCACTCAATGAGAGTTGATCTTCTAAACCGCGAAATAGGTAATTACGCTCGCCACGCACGGTATCATCGCGAATAAGAATAGGGTCAAGAACGTCGGAAAATGGCAAGCGATAACTGTGACTACGATCCCAACTCAAAGTCCAACGTGGATCATAACTATAAAAAGCAGTGCCTTCCCAAACGTCTTGCTGAACGTCGCGTAGCAACAATAAAGAATAAACATGTCGTCCTAACGCATCCATACCGCCAGTTTGCAGGCCAACTCGACTATTGATATCGGTAATTTCCCAAGCCGGAAACCAATAGTAAGGGCGCACTGTGCTTAATGGGGAATATGGCTCTGCATCCGATGCATTCGCTGGTGTGATTACCGGATTGGGATAATTACGCCGACCTGTAATCGGCGCGTCGATGCGTGCAAATTCCGTCTCTAAAGGTATTTCACGCAACTGATAGCCATTCGCAGTATATTGCTGATACACCACAGAACCAGCACGCCAGCGCGGTAAAAATGCTCCTAATTCAACCTGTGTAATCTGAGTAATATCACCTTCACTCGTGCGCCGATAAATATTAAAAACATCATCGTAGTCGGCGCTGAACAATAAAGACCCGTCGCTGGCATACTCAGGAGCAGACTCTATCGACAAGGTATTTGTCAGCGGTTTCCAAGAATGATCGGCAATAGAAAATAGCTCTAGATTCCAGCCCTGATCGGGGCGCTTTATACTAGCGGCTACCGATAAACCATCTGGGCTGACATCAAAATCACCCAATACATCACCAGCAGTGCCTCGCCACAAAAGCGACATATCACCGTTAAGATTGAGTAAATATAACTCGCTAATGCCAGCAACCATTCGACTAGCGATTAAATGTTCGCCATCTGGCAACCAACGTATTTTGCGTAACCGTTGGCCTTTGCTTAAACGAGACCAATCATTGTTCTGCCAAACAAAAATATCATTTTCTAAACGACCACTCTTGTAGCGGATACGTCGTGACGCCGCAATAACACCGGCAGCGTTAACGTCTAAATCGGTAATACCTTTGGTATAGGTTAAAAACTCCACATCCACTGATGCTTCAACATCCGAATTCACAGTGGAAGAATATACGCGTAATTCAGCTCTATCTTCGTCATTGGCATAATTAACGAAAAGCCGATCACCTAGCGCCGTTGTTGCGAGTGTTCGAAAACCTGAGTCTGCGATGGAGCGACCCTCTATGTAAATCTGCTCAGGATCCGCCGCAAAACGCAGTAACATATCTTGGTGAAAATCCTCCCAAAGTTGCGCAAAATTTTTACCAAAGACCATCTCAGCGACATAATTTTGCATGATGTAAGGTAATATCTGCTGACTGTACTGCTGTAAATATTGTTGCAACGGCTCTTCGCCATAGATACGCGCTAAGTAATCAATAAAATACGCACCGTACAAATAATGTTTGCCGTAGGGCCATTCACGCAACGAGGCTACAGCCTCACCAAGCTCATCAAATTCTCCACTGCGCACATCTGCACGCATTTGCATTTCATAAAAATTCGATTGCAGACGCCCAATACCCAAAGCCGGATTCGTTTCGAAATACACAGCTAATCCCTCAATAAAGAGAGGCGGTGTTAACGCATGAGGAAAGAAAAAGGGCAGTCGTCCAAATATCTTACGGCCACTGTCAGGAATTCCTTTGGCCATTTCCATGTGTAATATATGGACGTATTCATGACGAATAAGCGCAGCCATCCACTCATCATTATTCTCCAAACCATTGATATCCTGCGGTGGTGAAGAGAATAAGCGGATTTGCGGAAACGGAGCAAAGGTCGCCCAGCCGTTAGAGAGATCAAAATCATCAACCAACACTAGCTGCGTCGGCTGAGCGGGAACCGTGCCAAAAAATGAAATTAATTGCTGGTGAACCGTTTCTGCAAGATCCAACGCATGTAATGCTGTGACTTCATATTGTTCGCCTTGAGGATAGTGAATCTGAAAATGTTCACTACCGCGTGTTAGCCAAGACCTTCCGGTACCATCCCATGCTACCGGTTCAGCCTCCACAGTAAACGACCAAGCAGACACCAGCAATAGAATGAAACGCTGCAGCATAAAGACATTCCTTGTATAACAATTCACTTATAATAACGGATCAACGCATCCGGAGAAATGAAGATCAAACACTGGCCTACTTACCTTTCTTTTCTTGGTTGCGCCACCCTCATGCTAGTTAGCATGTGTTGCCCGCCTTCTGGATGATCAAGAACAATCGGAGTAAAGTGCCCGCCTGCTACCAAAAGACAGGCTTATGGAACTCGAACTTCTTTATCTCGACGATGACCTTGTTGTTATTAACAAACCCAGTGGCTTACTCGTTCATCGCAGCGAAATTGATCGCTATGAAACCCGCTTTGCTTTACAACTGGTTCGTAACCAACTAGGCAGACGCGTATATTCAGTACACCGGCTAGATAAACCAACATCTGGCGTATTAGCATTTGCTCGTAGCCCAGAGATTGCCAGCATCGTAACAAACCAGTGGCGCGAACGAGATGTCGAGAAACATTACCTTGCCATTACCCGCGGCTATATGCCGGAATTCATCCATCTAGATTACGCCATGGCTCCACCGGTGGATCAATACGCTAAGCACGAACGTGCCAAACCGAAACAGGAAGCCATTACCGACTTTCGTTGTTTAGCAACCGTCGAGATTCCAGTAGAAATCGACAAATACCCCCAATCACGCTATTCCTTGGTGGATTGCCAACCGCACACGGGCCGTAAACATCAACTCCGTCGTCATTTAAAACACTTAGCACATCCTATTATTGGTGACGCTCGCTACGGCAAAGGACGTCACAGCCGCTACTTTCGCGACCAACTCAATGCCCCGCGCTTATTGCTTCACGCATGGCAACTCAATATGCTGCATCCGACCTCAGGAGAAGAATTGGTATTCACAGCACCACTAGATGGAATCTGGCGCCAGCTATGTGAACAGTTCAACTGGCTTGACGCATTACCTGAATCTCTACAATCCACATTAACCCTTCCTCCACACCCATCTTTGGAGCAATTTTTATTGCATTCCGAAAACGACGAAAACAGCTAAATGCCCGAGTTTTCTGGGCTTTCCAGAGTTACCCACATTTTCTGTTGATAACTTTCTGGATAAGTTTTTGAAAACTCCCTCTAAGGCCCATGAATACAGGCCTTGAGTAAATTGTTCGCTTTTACACCACAAAAAAAATCTTATATTTTTCAATGAGTTAGGAATTATATAAGTTAATACTACAAGCGCTTGACTTTTTCATGACTGTTCAGAATAAGAAGATAAGCGGTGTGCATAACCAATGTTTCACCACCAATACCCTGTCAATAGCTAACCCAGCATTTTATTTAAAAAATGCTCAATTTGGCGGAAATCGTCCTAAAAGATTTGCCCACAGATTCTGTGGATAAGTTTGTTGATAAGACTTTGAAAAATGCAACAAATCCCCATCATACTTAGCCCTCCTACAGATTGATCATTTTTTAACCTACAAAAAAACCTATAATTTTCAATGAGTTAAAAAAATCAATAGTCATTTTTACTTTTTATAAGCCAAATATGAAAAAATACGGCGTTAAAATACCTATGTGCATAACAAGGCATCATCATGGGGCAGGACGCACCGAAAATGACCTAAGTAAAGTGATTTTATAAATTTTTCGATAAAAACTAATTTAGAGTGAAAATCAGTCAAAAAATAACCTGTGGATAACCATATTAATAACTTCTGAATACTTGTTGCTAGGCCGCTTCAGCTCTGGCCTGCGCTGTTAATGAATAAAATGCAATCAACATCCATCTGCAAATAAGACATGTACACTGCCTAGAATCATTTAATAGCTAACATAAAAAACCCGCTAATGAGCGGGTTCCTTTAGGCGATAAACATGCCAAGTTTTCGGTTATAAGACGCCTAAACGCTTAGCCAGATCATCCGCTGGCATATAACCTGGAATAAGGCTGCCCTCTTCTGTCACAATTGCCGGAGTACCGGTTACACCAACAGACTGACCTAGCTCATATTGGACAGCAATTGGAGAATGGCAGTCTTTGCTGGATGCCAGCATACCGTTCATTTGTGATAGCAACGCCCGATATTCACCTTCTAGCGTACTCGCTTGATCAGGGCTAGCCGCCTTTGACAAACGCTGACCCGTAACATTCAGCACACGCTGAGTTGTTTTCATATCCGTCATCGCCGAGCCGCGATCCGCCTGACACCAAACGTAGTTAATCTTTTCGTATGAAGGCGTTAGCTGTCCCGTTTCACGATCCTTAATCCCGGCTCGTGGATACGCTAAATAACGAACTTTAATGCCTAACTCATTTAAGCGAGGAATCTCGGTGTGCAATTTTTGACAATAACCACAATCAATATCGGTAAACACATTGATCATGGCTTTTTGCTCACCTTTAGCAGGAAAGACGACCGTGTCACGATCAGGCACCGCCGCCAAGCTTGCTGCCCGCATCGGTTCTTGACGCGATTCAGTAACACTCTTAGCGCCACGAGCAGTCAACTCATACAATTCATCGCGATAAGTGAAGTAGTTTAAGTCCGGCGTCATATGCATAACGCTACCATCCACCAACACCACCTCGAGTATTTGGCCTTTCGCTAACTGCGCGACTTCCCGAACGTGTAAGTCGGATCCGAAAGCTGCAACTAATTTAGCTTCTGCGGCATCCTTTAGTGTCACTTCGGCATTGGCGGCTGCACCAATCAGTAATCCAAATGCAGCGGCAATTAAGGTCTTTTTCATAAATATCTGCTCTTTATTAAATGAAAAGTTTGAGTGACCAAACTGGGTGAGGTTCATAACTCATGAAAAGTTGTTCTCATCATACAGGCCCGAAGAACAAGACCCAAAAAAAAACGGGCCAATGGCCCGTTTTTCCCGCTGAAAAGCTTAAAGCTTTTCTTTGATACGTGCAGATTTACCGCTACGCTCACGCAGGTAGTACAACTTAGCTTGACGAACCGCACCACGGCGTTTCACTTCAACGCTATCAACCAATGGGCTGTGAGTCTGGAAAGTACGTTCCACACCAACACCGTGAGAGATTTTACGTACGGTGAAAGCAGAGTTCAGACCGCGGTTACGCTTACCGATGACTACGCCTTCAAACGCCTGTAGACGCTCACGAGTACCTTCTTTCACTTTTACCTGTACAACGATAGTGTCGCCAGGGCCAAATGCTGGAAGTGCTTCTTTCAGCTGTGCATTTTCAATCTGCTGAATGATTGTGTTCTTGCTGCTCATTATTTCGCTCCTTAACAGTCTGATGAAGGCGTTTCGCGTTCATTCAGATACTCTGTCAATAACTTTTGTTGCTCGTTTGTCAGTTCCAGCGCATCCAGTAAGTCCGGTCTGCGTTCCCAGGTTCGGCCCAATGACTGCTTTAAGCGCCATTGGCGGATTTTCTCGTGATGACCACTAAGCAATACTTCGGGTACTAACTGCCCTTCATAATCTTCTGGGCGGGTATAGTGCGGACAATCCAACAAGCCTTCCATAAAGGAGTCTTGCTGAGCGGATTGATCATGCCCTAACACACCGGGCACCAATCGAATCACCGCATCCATCAACGTCATCGCGGCTAACTCACCACCGCTTAACACAAAATCACCGATTGACCATTCTTCGTCGACTTCATGTTCAATTAAACGTTCATCAATGCCTTCGTACCGTCCAGCCACTAAAATCAACTTATCTTGTTGTGCTAATTCAAGCACACCGTGTTGATCCAGTTTACGGCCCTGCGGTGACATATAAATCACCTTAGTACCGTCCCCAGCAGCGGCTTTAGCTGCATGGATCGCGTCCCGTAAAGGCTGAATTTTCATCAGCATTCCTGGTCCGCCGCCATACGGACGATCGTCCACGGTTTGGTAGTTATCATGTGCGAAATCACGAGGATTCCAACACGAAATCTGCACTCGATCTTGCTTTACCGCACGCCCACTAACCCCTTGGTCAGTCAGCGCTTGTAGCATTTCCGGAAACAGAGTCACTACGCCAAACCACACCGGTTATTACTCCACTTTAGCCCTTGTTTGAGGGCCCAAGTTTAAAAATCCGGGTCCCAGTCAACTTGAATCTCAGCGCGATCCAAATCCACCTCTAGAACAAATTGATCGACATAAGGAAGCATACGTTCACGTTGATCAACACTGCCTTCACAAGGTTTGATCACCATAACCTGATTGCCACCACCAGATTCAAAAAGTTCTTTCACCTGGCCCAGCCACACGCCGTCGGTGTTTACCACCTTCAACCCTTCCAGCTGGAACCAATAATGTTCATTTTCTTCAAGTTCAGGTAGTGCTTCAGTCGGTACTGCGATCTCAGCTTTAGCAATTGCCAATGCCTGATCACGATCATTAATACCTTCTAGCTGTGCAACTAACCCTTTGCCCTGCGCTTTGCCTTGTAGCACGCTGAATTTTTTCCACTGGCCTTGAATCTTAAGTTGCCAAATGGGGTAATCCAGAATGTTAGTGACTGGATCGGTATAAGAAAATACTTTGATCCAACCTTTAATACCAAATGCCGTTGAGACCTTTCCTAATACTGAAATGTTCTCTTCAGACACTACAACAACTCCGCGGTTGACAATTAAGCCTGAGCTTTCTTGAAATCTTTAACCAATTTCTCAACACGTTCTGTTGGTTGTGCACCTTTGCTCAACCAATAGTCAACGCGCTCAAGATCCAGACGCAAGGCCTCTTCTTGGCCACGAGCAACTGGATTGAAAAATCCAACACGCTCGATAAAGCGACCGTCACGTGGTGAGCGGGCATCCGCTACGTTAATGTGATAAAAAGGACGTTTTTTAGAGCCGCCACGGGCCAAACGGATAACTACCATAAATTCAGATCACTCCGATCGTTTTATCAAGTGACAAGTTTTGGAATCGCTTGTCGTTTATCTTCCCATCAATCTCAGCGCACTCAAACTTGAGGGTTACCTAAACAGACGGGGCCTATTAAAAGGGCGCGTAGTGTATAAAATCTGCCACCCTAGCACAAGCACTGATTAAACAGGTACTTAGGTTTGATTAACCTCGGTCGCTGAGCGAATACTCAGAGACACCAACAACGCCAAGAACAAAACGATTCTTCCAGTGCAGGAGTGAAACGCATGCAGCTAAAATCAAAGACATTTTAGAAAAAACATTATTCTCTTGGATGCACATATACATACAATTGAATTAACCCTGAATCTGGATATTATCTGGGTTTTGATTATTAGAGCTAGGCAGACAAAACATCAATATGGTAAATATTCAGCAGATACGAGAGCACTCCATCGCACTCCGAGACAATCGTACTTTCGAGATGCTGGTCGTCAGCGTCATCATTCTCTCCGCTTTGTTGATTGGTGCGAAAACCTATCCTATTCCTTCAGCAGTTGCACACGTTATCTTTTGGTTAGATGTGGGGATTACCTTCCTGTTTTTGTTCGAAATCATTGTGAGATTTATTGCAGAACCGAATAAAAAACGATTTTTTCACAATGGATGGAATGTGTTCGACACCTTAGTCGTGCTGGTCAGCCTAATACCGATTGATAACAGCGATATGGCCTTAGTCGGTCGTTTAGTGCGTGTATTTAGAGTACTGCGAATGGTTTCTATCATTCCAGAGTTACGCATCCTGCTTAATTCTCTAATCCGCGCCCTACCTCAGCTTGGGTACGTTGTGCTGCTAATGTTCATAATTTTCTATATCTACGCAGCCGTTGGCGCGACCTTCTTTGCCGAAATAAACCCTGTACTCTGGGGTGATATCAGTATTTCTCTCCTGACACTATTCCGTGTAATGACCTTCGAAGACTGGACTGATGTTATGTACGAAACCATGGCTGTTTACCCGTTGTCATGGAGCTATTACCTAACGTTCATTTTTTTCACCGCCTTTGCCTTTCTTAATATGGTGATAGGTATCGTCGTCAATGTCTTAGAGGATGAACACGCAAAAGAACGAGCAGAACAAACCAAAGAAGACGGCGCTGCTACATTGAATGGATTGAGAGATGAGATTCAAGAACTGAAGGCTTTAATTGTAGACCTCAAAAAATAAAATCGGACACTATAGAGGAAGCATGCTTGACACAAGGATGCAATCCCTTTTTGAGATGCTTGAGCAACAAGGTCAGAGCTCAGTTTTTGAATTGATCACCCTGTCAATGGCCTAAATAAAGTTGCGGGCAAATCGCAATTATATTCTTTTTTGGAATAAAACTTTTACTATTTATTCTTTTGAAGTAAGAACGATCCAGTTTACTCTAGACCGATATCGGTGCCTGAACGCTTGCAACACGCACCTTCCATTCACTGGATTAAACATCCAAGGAATTATTATGAACACCGCAAACACCACTTCTACCGACATTATCAGTACCGCCGGCACAAACAACCTTGGGCTAACGCAAGAAGCGATTGACAGGCTCAACGAAGAGTACAAAGCGCTGAACTTCGAAGAGCGCATTCAGCGTGTCTATCAAGATTTCGCGGCCGACAAGATACTAGTAACATCATCGTTTGCCGCAACGTCAGCCTACTTTTTGCACATTATCTCAAGAATTCGTCCAGAGCAGCTGATTCATTTTGTAAACACCGGTTACCACTTTGCACAGACCCTAGAATACCGCGACTATCTGATAGACCGCTTTCACCTCAAAGTAGAAGATCTAACCCCCGACAAGCATCTACATGCATACTCTCAATCAGAGAATCTCTGGGAAACCGATCCCGATTTGTGCTGCTCAGTCAATAAGGTCAAGCCACTAGAAGAAGTGAAAGCGGGTTATAATATTTGGATTTCCAGCCTCATGGGCTGGCAATCAGATCACCGAGCTTCACTGAATATCTTTGAAGAGCGCCGTGGCATTATCAAGTTCAACCCTATGCTTGATGTCACCAAAGAAGAACGCGATGCTTATATTGCCGCTCACGACCTGCCCTTCCATCCAATGGTTGCTGAAGGCTATGAGTCAATCGGCTGCTCACACTGCACTGTCAAAGGCGAAGGCCGTGCCGGACGCTGGCAAGGAAAAGAGAAAACTGAGTGTGGGTTGCATTTGTAGATCTAAATATCATTCCGCAGTATTAACCACTACAGGGTTGAATCCACATAATCTATCGCCGCTGAACCCTACAATGAACAGAGGAGATAGATCACCAGAAAATAACGTCTTAGAAGCGATAGCCTATCGAACCAATATACTCGTCAAAGTAGAAGGTTTGGTCGGCCTTGTCGCCTTTGCTGTTGGTAAGTACATCGCTCATATCGGCATAGCCGAACTTACCTAAGAAGCGCACGAATACACGTTTCCAAACAGTGGCTTCAATACCCAACTTCACCACGGAGGCATAACCTGCTACGTGCCATTCGTCATTACGCTCGCCACTCAATAGCTTTACGTTACTTTTTGGAAATAGCACCCCGCCACCGCCACCAGCGAATAGCGCGATATCAAACTTGTCTTGCCACTGCCACACTGGTAAATACCCTTCAGTTTCTAGTGAAATAAGATTAAAACCATCGGTATGTTCGTAGGTTAAAAAGTCGTCGGTTAGCTGCTGTTGGCCCAGCGTTGGGTCGGTGCGTTCAAATCCGGGCTTAGAAATAGTGCCGCTAATATTTACAGTTTGATCTTGCACCATAATATATTTCATGTGATCAAAACCCAAAGACACAGACCAATTATTGGTCACAAAATAACCAAATCGCCAGTTGTACTGTGGGATCGTTAATCGTCCTAGGTTGAGATAGGAGTGAAAAATTTCATTACCGCTTACTTCAGTTTGATGATCATGGGCACTAACGTTATGAAGGGTAAAATCGTGATCACCGCCTTTAAAATGAATATCGCTATCCGAATAAGTAGCGTTGTTCCAACCCCAATAGCCATACCAGTCGCCCTGCTGACGCATAGTGGTCGCGTGGGTAATAGATGATATGCATAGGATTAACAGTATTGATGGATAAACGATAAGCCACTTCATTATTAAAGGTTCCTCCAGTAAATCATTGCGGTGGCGGATCATAACACCAACATTACAGAAACAATGAATAAAACAATGGGATTATTATATCCACACACAAAACAATATATTGGCTCGGCAACAAAAAATGGCTAGCCCAAAGGGCTAGCCATTTCTTTCATCACTCTAAAAAAGAGATTATCGCATCATAGGTGGCATACCGCCGGGAGGCATTCCACCACCACCCATTCCACCCATAGCGCGCATCATTTTTGCCATACCACCCTTGGCCGATACTTTCTTCATCATCTTTTGCATTTGCTTATGTTGCTTGAGCAAACGGTTAAGATCTTGAATTTCGGTACCCGATCCTAAGGTAATACGCTTTTTGCGTGAACCATTGATTTTATCTGGGAAGCGACGTTCATCGGGCGTCATGGAGAAGATAATCGACTCCATTTGCTTGAACTGTTTTTCTGCGGCGTCGGTTTGTTTGGCCATTGCGCCCATGTTACCCATACCCGGTAACTTATCGAGCATGCCAGTTAAACCGCCCATGTTTTTCATTTGCTGAATTTGATCAAGGAAATCTTCTAAATCGAAGCCCTTGCCCGACTTCATCTTCTTGGCAAGTTTATCCGCCTTTGACTTGTCGATTTTGCGTTCGGCTTCTTCGATCAGGGTAAGAATGTCGCCTAAATCCAAAATACGCGAAGCAACACGATCGGGGTGAAATGGCTCTAAAGCATCAACCTTTTCGCCCATCCCCATAAATTTGATTGGCTTGCCGGTGATATGACGCACCGACAAAGCGGCACCGCCACGCGCATCACCATCGGCCTTAGTCAAAATCACGCCAGTTAACGGTAAAGCGTCGTTAAACGCTTTTGCCGTGTTGGCAGCATCTTGACCTGTCATGGCATCGACCACAAACAAGGTTTCGATTGGCTTAATGCCGGCATGCAACGCTTGAATCTCGGCCATCATGGCGTCATCAACGGCCAATCGCCCGGCAGTATCCACCAGCAAGACATCAATATGTGCACGCTTGGCGGCATCAATGGCATTACGAGCAATATCTAACGGCTTTTGCTCGGCTGACGATGGGAAGAACTGTGCGCCCACTTCTTTTGCTAAGGTTTCTAACTGCTTAATCGCCGCAGGACGATATACGTCGGCAGAAACGACCATGACTTTTTTCTTCTCGCGCTCGGCAAGATATTTAGCCAGCTTAGCGACCGTAGTGGTTTTACCCGCGCCCTGCAAACCGGCCATTAAGATAACGGCCGGCGGCTGAGTGGCTAGGTTTAACTTCTCGTTAGCGTCACCCATCAGCGCTTGAAGTTCGTCGTGAACTATCTTCAAAAACGCTTGGCCCGGGTTTAGGCTCTTCATAACGTCGGTGCCGATGGCGCGTTCTTTCACCTGATCAGTGAAAGCTTTTACCACAGGTAACGCAACGTCGGCTTCTAATAAGGCCATACGCACTTCGCGCACCGTGCCTTTAATGTTGTCTTCTGTTAACTTCGCCTGGCCAGTTATCCCTTTAAGGGCACTGCCGAGGCGGTCCGTGAGGCTCTCAAACATCTCGATGACTCTGCCAAATACAAAACAGCCGGCAGTATAGCGCGTTGCGGTTCGACTCCCAAACCCGCGACTGCATCTTTTACCGAGTGTCGCCATGTGCGACACTGCGGCTATCTTTTTGAGGAATCACAATGTCAGGATTCGCATTGGCAGCCCCCGCTGCTGGTTTCTATATTTTTGCAGCCTTTGTGCAATGGCTAGTCGCTACGGGTCGCCGCTCTAATTCTCGCGGATTAGTGCTCAGTTGTACCGCTATCTCAGCGCTTCTGCACAGTGGCTATGTATTGACCACCATGTTCAAAGGCGATGAAATCAACTTAGCCTTTTTGCAAGTGGGCTCTTTGATCTCTTTGGTCATTACCTTGCTGCTGCTCTTCTCTAGTTGGCGCAAACCGGTCGATAACTTACTGATTGGCTTGTTACCGATGGCTGCAGTGATTTTATTGACAGCTTCTATTTTTCATCAGATTGTTATTTTCACAGAGCTGAGTTACGGCCTGACATGGCATATTTTGCTGTCGATTCTGGCATACAGCACCTTCACTATAGCTTCAATGCAGGCTGTACTGGTGATGTTGCAAGATCAATATTTACGCAAACATCAAACTCGCGGCTTAGTGCAGGCGCTACCATCGCTGCAAACTATGGATGTGTTGCTATTTGAAATGATCTGGTTAGGGATGATTTTATTAACAGCAGCTTTTGCCATCGGCTGGCCACACGTTATCGACATTAAAGGCCAGCACCTTATTCACAAGGTCGTCTTTGGCTGCATCGGCTGGCTCGTCTTCGCAGGATTATTGTTTGGCCGCTATCGCTTTGGCTGGCGTGGCGTAATTGCTAGCCGTTGGACGCTTGTCGGCACTGGATTCTTAGTCCTATCGTATTTTGGTTCGCGCTTTGTTCTCGAAGTTATTTTGCAGGTATCGCCGCAGTAAACAGTGCTAAATCGTTTTAGCACTGTTTATCTTCCCTGTCTGTTGACAGTTGACACCTACCCCCTATGATGGCGGAATCGAAATTATGAAAGGATACCGTCTTGAATGACGTCCCCTTAAGTGTGCTATTCGGCATACTTACTCTCCTGATTGTTATGTCAGGATTCTTCTCCAGTTCAGAAACAGGAATGATGTCGCTCAACCGCTATCGCTTACGCCATCTGGCCAAGAGCAAGCACAAAGGTGCCATGCGCGCGTCTAAATTATTGCAAAAGCCCGATCGTTTAATTGGTACCATTCTTACTGGGAACAACCTAGTCAACTTTGCAGCCGCCGCATTAGCGACCATCATCAGTCAACGCTTGTGGCCAGATAATCCCGATCTTGCGGTATTTGTAAACACCATTTTATTCACTTTGGTGGTTCTTATTTTTGCCGAATTAACGCCGAAAACCTTGGCCGCTATCATGCCGGAACGCATTGCCTTCCCTGCTTCGCGCTTATTAATTCCATTACAATGGGCCTTGCACCCCTTTGTGTGGTTTGTCAACACCATTGCCAATGCACTGCTAAAAATCATCCGCATTGATGTAAACAACACCACACCAGATAACCTCAGTACTGAAGAGTTACGTACTATCGTACGCGAAGCCGGTACTATGATCCCGAAGCGCCACCAGCACATGCTAATCAGTATTCTCGATTTAGAAAAAATGACCGTAAACGACATTATGGTGCCACGAAATGAAGTGATGGGGATTGACTTGGACGATTCGCTCAGCGAAGTGATTGAGCAACTGCGTACCACTCAGCATACGCGTTTACCGGTATATCGCGGCGACATCAATAACGTGATCGGAATTTTACACACTCGTAATATCAGTCGTTTTTTATCATCGGGCGAATACTTAAAGGCCGATATCGAAGAGATTTCCCGCGAACCGTATTTTATTCCCGAAAGTACGCCGCTACACACTCAGCTGTTCAACTTTCAGAAAAACCAACGTCGCATTGCACTGGTGGTCGATGAGTATGGTGATGTTCAGGGTGTTTGCACCTTGGAAGATATTTTGGAAGAAATTGTGGGAGAATTTACCACCGACGTTGCATCCACCAGTTCGCCCGATGTGCATCCACAAGAAGATGGCAGCTTTATTGTTGATGGGACAGCTTACGTGCGTGATGTTAACCGAGCGCTAAAATGGGATTTGCCAACAGATGGGCCAAAATCCATCAGTGGTTTAATTGTCGAAGTGCTCGAACATATACCAGAAACGCCAGTCTGCCTGCGTATAGGCCGTTACCGTATCGAGATCATGCAAATTAAAGACAACACCATTCGCACCGCCAAGGTAACCCTCGATCCTAGAGTCCTAGATCACCACGAATAACATAGTTTAATAACGTCACCCCCAAAGAGACGCATCTTGGCGCGTGAAGCCAAACACAATACCCGCTACAATGGCGCCCTTTCTTTGAATAACCCGTAGCGAATTGTCATGACCGCACAGAATCCCCGCAAAATCCTCGTCACCAGCGCCCTGCCCTATGCCAATGGTTCCATTCACCTCGGCCACCTGCTGGAATACATTCAGACTGATATCTGGGTTCGGTTCCAGAAACTGCGTGGCAACGAATGCCACTATGTTTGCGCCGACGACGCCCACGGCACCGCCATCATGCTGCGTGCCGAGAAAGAAGGTATCAGCCCGGAAGAGCAGATTGCGCGGGTAAAAGCCGAGCACGAAGCGGATTTCGCCGGTTTCCAGATTGCGTTCGATAACTTCCACAGCACCCACAGCGAAGAGAACCGCCTGCTGTCAGAAGAAATCTACAAAGCCTGCCGTGACAAAGGCCATATCGCCATCCGCAGCATCAAGCAGCTGTACGACCCGGTTAAAGAGCTGTTTCTGGCCGACCGTTATATCAAAGGCGAGTGCCCTAAGTGTGGCGCCGCCGACCAGTACGGCGACAACTGCGAAGCCTGTGGCGCAACCTACACCCCGGCCGAGCTGAAAAACCCGTTCTCGGTGATTTCCGGTGCTACCCCGGTCGAAAAAGAATCTGAGCACTACTTCTTCAAACTGCCCGATTTTCAGGAATTTCTGCAGCAGTGGACCCGTTCCGGTACCCTGCAGGATGAAGTGGCCAATAAACTGGCCGAGTGGCTGGATTCCGGTCTGCAGGAGTGGGATATCTCCCGTGATGCGCCGTATTTCGGCTTCGAAATTCCGGATGCACCGAACAAGTTTTTCTACGTCTGGCTGGATGCCCCTATCGGTTATATGGCCAGCTTTAAAAACCTGTGTGACAAGCGCGGTGACCTCGACTTTAACGAGTACTGGAAAAAAGATTCCACTACCGAGCTGTACCATTTTATCGGTAAAGACATTATTAACTTCCATGCGCTGTTCTGGCCTTCCATGCTGAGCGCTGCGGAATACCGCACACCAACGGCGGTCAATGCCCACGGTTTCGTGACCGTGAACGGTTCTAAAATGTCGAAGTCGCGCGGTACTTTTATTAAGGCGCGCACCTTCCTCAACCATCTGAACCCGACCTATCTGCGTTACTACTTTGCCGCCAAACTGAGCTCCAGCGTCGATGATTTCGATTTAAATCTGGAAGATTTCGTCCAGCGTGTAAACGCCGATCTGGTGAACAAACTGGTGAACATCGCCTCACGTACCGGCAACTTTATTGCCAAAGCCAGCGGTGAACTGAGCGCCACCTGCGCTGAGCCGGAAATGCTGCAGCAATTTATTGCTGCCGGCGACCAGATTGCCAGCCATTACGAAAAACGTGAGTTTGGCCGTGCCATGAAAGAGATCATGGCGCTGGCCGACCGCGCCAACGAATATATTCAGGAAAAAGCCCCGTGGGCGATGAATAAAGAAGAAGGCCGCCAGCAGGAAGTGCAGGACGTATGCTCCGTAGCCCTGAACCTGTTCCGTCAGCTGGTGACCTATCTGGCACCGGTTCTGCCGGAAATTGCCGACAAAACCAAAGCATTCCTGAATCTGGACAGCCTTGACTGGGAAGCCCGTCGCGAGATTCTGTTAAGCCACAAAATCAATAAATTCCAGCCCATGCTGGCCCGTGCTGAAATGGATAAAGTCACTGCCATTTTGGAAGAGACCCAAGTCGAACTGGCCAAAGAAAACGGCGAAGCCCCGGCGGCGAATAACAGCGCCGATAAAACCGCTGCGAAAAACGCAGAGAAAAAGGCCGATAAAAAAGCGAAGAATAAAGGACCAGAGCTGAGAGAAGACGGTAACGAAGTGATTGCCGACACCATCGAGTTCCCAGATTTCGCCAAAGTCGACCTGCGTATTGCCCGCATCGTTAAAGCCGAGCATGTCGAAGGTGCAGAAAAACTGCTGCAACTGACGCTGGATATCGGCAACGGCGAAATCCGCAATGTATTCTCCGGTATTAAATCCGCCTACAACCCGGAAGACCTGAACGGCAAACTGACCGTGATGGTTGCCAACCTGGCACCGCGTAAAATGAAATTCGGCATGTCCGAAGGCATGGTACTGGCCGCCGGCCCGGGCGGTGAAGATATCTTCCTGCTGGAACCACACGACGGCGCCCAGCCGGGTATGCGGGTGATGTAAGCCCTTCTTATTACATCGCCCCCACCCCGCGACGAAGAGCTTAAAATTCTGCACCGCCTCCGATTTGGATACTTCCGGTTTACTGGTGGAACTGTAAAAATCGCGAGCGATTTTGCTAATGTCCACAGCCTGACTGTATCGCATTTGAGATACACTATAGAGTCACGTATGACAATCGGAGAATTCATCATGGCTCACACTTCAATGCTGCACGTTCGTGTGGACGACGAGCTGAAGGCTGATGCAGCGGAAAAGCTCGCCAGCTTCGGCTTGACGGTATCAGATGCCGTCCGCATCCTTCTAACCCGCATAACCAAAGAGGGCGGATTGCCCGTTGGGTTAACGGCTGATCCGGAAGCCCATGACGCTTGGTTCCGCGATAAAGTGAAAGAAGCCTTGGCTGACGCGCGACCTACCGTTCCTCATCAACAGGTAATGGATGAGGCACAAGCCTTGATCGACAGGAAGCGTCGCCGTGCCTGAACTGGAATGGCTGGAACTGGCTCGTACCGATCTGGCAGGATAGTTGTCGTCTTTTTCAATCTTTTTGCACCAAAGCCGCCACGCGTAGGCGTCCGGTGTCTTTACTTGTTAGCTGCACGTCGCATACCTTGAGAAAACACATACCGCGAAGCCAGCAACTCCTGATACTGATCGTTGATTTCTTCGCTATTTGACTTCCATTGAAACTTGCCATTTTTATCTGTCGTTTGACCAAGAACCAGATCATTGAGACTCCCATGCCTCTGCTACCTGAAAGTATAGTTTCAGCGCAACGTAGGTACTCGCCGTTATCAAAGGCAAACAACGCTTTTTGAAAAAGCTGTGACCATCGACTCCCGTCGTGCTCAAGCAGCTCAATCATCTGGATGATGTCTTTTCTGGTTCTATCGTACATAAGCTCCCGAAAACAGCTTTCGAGATCGACCACGATATAGGATCGTCTTGGTCAAGTGTCAAAGCTCGAATACTGTCCAAGTAAATGAACTACGCGCTTACAATTCGGAAAGAAGCCGAGTTTGATATTGACGAGCACTTCAACTTCTACGAAGAAAAGAGAGATGGTCTTGGGCCAGTCGCACATAACCAAGCCATTAAATTCGCTCCCTTCGGTCGCCGGACGCTCGTTCCTTGCGCCGTTTATGGCGAGCGTTGAGGCTGTAGAAAAAATGGCGGCTGTTTTGCGTATCTTTGCAAAACGGGCGACAGTTTTACGGAGTCCGTGTTGAACGCTTTGTTAGCTGCACATTTTTGATAGCTATTCATAATGCGTCCACATACGCAGAACTTTAACTGTTTTTTGTTCTTCAATTACTTGATATACCAACCTGTGCTGAATATTAATACGTCTTGAATATACACCCGAAAGGTCTCCAACCAACTTTTCGTATGGTGGAGGGTTTTGATAAGGATTGACCGCCACAATACTAAGCAAGTCTTTTGCTTTGTCTTTTAATCCGGAAGATGACAGCTTTTTTGCGTCTTTTTGCGCTTGCTTTGTGTAAACAAGTTGCAAGGTCACCAATCCAGCTCCTTGGAGCAAGAATCAATTGGCTCTTCCATGCCTTCACGAATGCTGTCGCGCATTCCTGGTACCGAGAGCAAATAAAGAGTTTCTTGTATTGATTCCCAGTCTTCTGACGAAATTAAGACTGCACTATTACGTTTGCCTGTAATCGTAATTGGTTGGTGAGTTTCACTCGTTTGATCGAGTAATCTGTATAAGTTTGCTCTTGCTTCACTTGCAGTCAGTATATTCATGATTTATCTCCACTTTCACAAGTACAATATCGTACGCCAAAGCGTACGGATTCGCAATATTTTTTTATCAGCTAACGTCTTGCTCACCGGAAAATCTGGAGCCGCAGCGCGCCGCTTTAGCCAAAGATCTGGTCGCAAGCCTAGATGGCCCTGCAGATAAAGGTGTTGCAGAAGCGTGGGAGCGTGAGATTCGCCGAAGAATCCACCAGATTGATTCAGGAGAAGCAGAGCTGCTCGATGCGAAAGAAGTTCTGTCCCGCGCCAGAGATCGAATTAGAGCCTGATCCTTTTGAGAGTAAGAGTCAGGGAGAAGCCGCTTCCTAGTACGAGCAGGCTACTGGCGGAGACGGTTTTCCCCATAACGCTTAGCACAATCCATGCACCTGTTTACTTTACTGACTTTCCATAAGGGAAAGCTCAGAATCAACCATGTCAAGAATGCTGGCTTTCTACCCAGAGAGACATACTCGACATTTGAGCCTCCACAACTAGGACACTGAACAGAAGACGGAAGATCTTCGATTGACGCGGCGTCGGACATATCCTCAGACATAACGCTGCCAACACGCGCAGCTTAGAAGTGAAGGCGAAGCCGCAACGAAAAAGCTGTCGCTGTGCTTGGCCTTGTTAGGGCACTTGACGTATACTTGTACGGAAACTCCGTACATCAAGGTACCATCATGGACACAATCAGTGTAAACAAATTTAGAGACAATCTGAAGAGCGTTGTAGAACAAGTGGTTAGCAGGCATGAACCCCTCAAGGTAACTCGACGAGCCGGAGAGGCATTCGTTGTAATGAGCGCCGACGACTGGCAGCGAGAGCAAGAAACGCTTCATGTTCTCCAAAGCCAGAGCCTCATGCAACAGATTGCCTACTCCCTTGAAACCCACAACCGTGGTAAAGGCTATATACCGACTGAAGAGCAAATGAATGAGATCACTGGTATTTGAAGGCAACACCTGGGAAGCGTATGAAACTATGCGCGAGAAGGACAAACAATTGCACAAGGCTTTGTGTAAATTACTCAAGGAAATGCTGCGTTCAAACGATCCTGCTTCAGGTTTAGGGAAGCCCGAGCCACTTAAGCACAACCTCTCTGGCCTTTGGTCCAAGCGGATATCACAAAAAGATCGTTTGATATATCGGTTTGACGAAAAGTCCATTTATATCTTCGCTATTGGTGGTCACTACGATCAGCCCTAACGCCGATGATTTGCCTTGTTAGGAAACAATATTAAAATCGGCCACCTATACCAAAATATGCACTGCTAGTAAAAGAATGATAACCAAGGTTAAAAACAATCTTTTCCGTCCCAAATAGAATGCCAGCATTTAGGTTGCCGCCTGACTCATCGTTTGCAGGATCATCTACATAATACTTACCATCACTAGCTAAAATATTCATTGGGTCATCTTTTTGTGCTATCCCTGTAGCTGATGCGTAACCTATTCCTGCGTACCCGCTCACATTTGAAGCCACTTGCTTCGTTATGCCAAAATTAAATATCATTATGTCTTTATATCTGTTGGTAACGGGGTCGCCAAAGCTTGAGATGGTTAACGAATCATATTCCGGCTCCCGTTCAGTAAGCGTTATTTGAAGATTGCCATAAAAACCAACACCTTCTTGTTTAGCTTGATATACCCCAGCACCAAAAGCACTTTCATAATCACCTGATGGTAAATATTCGATATCCCATGCACTCTCACTCCTAGCGGTAGTCGTCACAGTGGCAAGTAGGGTTGTTGCCGCTACTATGCGGCAAGCGTTAGTGAACTTCATGTTTCTCTCCTTTTGTTTCCTAACGCTCCGCTAATGTGCGCCGTGAGTGAAGATCCATAACCGCTGATAAGTAATGCCACTGTTTTTTTACTTTAAGATACGTCACATCAGCAACCCATACTTTGTTCTTTGCTTCAGGCACCGCACCATCTGATCTCAGGCTTTCACCAGAGGCAAGGAAACGTCTCATGCCGGGTGCGCGGTATGTTACTCGAGTAACAACGCGTGCGATTAAGCCCATCTCCTGCATCAAGCGCGCTACACGCTTCCTGCTGACGGAGAATCCTTGGTTTTGAAGTGCTTTCCAGACTCTAGGGCTACCATAGCGGGTTGGATTGGCGCTTACATTCAACACACCTCATCCTAATTCAGAAGCATTCTGAGGTTTAGCCTCGCCTCTAAATCGCTAAATTTGGATATCTTCCCAAATTACTACGATTAAATCCCCGAAAAAACCTCAGGCAGATTGAATCGGCCAAAAATTAGAGCAGACCTCTTCCTATCTTGACGGTTATAGCGCAACCGGTTCGTCCCGCATTCTTTCCCATGTTTGCACCATAAGCTTTTTGGCGGGGCCCCAACGGTAACCGCCAAGCGCACCACTCTGCTGAATGACTCGGTGGCAGGGAATGAGTAAAGCAACAGGATTTGCTCCAATGGCGTTTCCAACCGCCCTTGCAGCCTTGGGGGCACCTAGTGCCTTGGCTACCTGACCATAGCTGGCCACCGCGCCCGGTGGTATTTTCAGCAGCTATCTCTTCAAGGCTGGGCTGATCCGCTGCCCTATCAACCAAATAGGTCATAGCGCTTGCGATTCAGTCATAGTCTGACATTGCGTGATCTCTCAAACACGATTTATAGATACACCGGGCAGAAGGGCATTAACCCGGATATTCTGAGGCCCGTGCTCTGACGCCAGCACTTGAGTTAATCCAATAAGGCCCGCCTTACTGGCTGCGTAGGCCGCCATGCCCGGCATACCTGCGGTATAACCAACGAAGGTAGAGGTGAAAATCAACGAACCTCCTTTTCTGACAGCCATAGCGGGGAGTTGGTACTTTGCGCCCAAAAATGCGCTGGTTAAGTTCGTCACAAGAACCTGATTCCAATCGTTTTGCGACATCTCTGGGACAGGGCCCATAGCACCCAAGATACCCGCGTTGTTAAAAGCGATATCCAATCCACCGAAGTGACTTACCGCCTTATCGACCAAAGCTTTGGCAAAAGCCTCATCACCAATGTCACCCGCTAGAGCCAGCGCCTGCCCTCCTTCCGCCTTGATTGAATCTACAAGGTCGTCGAGTTCCGCTTGTCGCCTTGCAGCCACCACGACGGCAGCACCTTCTTTCGCAAAAAGCTTCGCGGTTGCGTAACCAATACCGGTGCTAGCACCAGTAACAATAGCAACTTTATTGGCCAGTATGTTCATCGATTATTTCTCCTAGCTCTGCTGACAATTAAAGGGCATGCGCCCGAACGGATGTCATACTAGGAGGCGAAATGATTACTGCCGACCCGAATCTTGCTGTATTTCGATTGCGCGACAAAGCTGGAGTTAAAGCGGGGGAAGATGAATTTTCCTTTGTTCATCATTGCTCACTATCTTGATGCATAACGCCCAGCCTTGGGGCGCTTTGTAGCCGCGGAATGGAAAATCGGTAGCCGTGCAGCCGATTGTTAAATTATTTTCTGGGCAACAACTGAATACGTATGCCAGTGTTTTTTCTTACCAACCAAAGTCACACCTTCCGAGTTGTGCTCATATATATCCACAATCTTAAAAGTGTGTTTGAAAAGTTCCTCCAAGTCGGCACGAGTGTGGACTGTAAGGTCTCCGCGCGCCATTTTCGGCCCCATAAAGTGCCCACAAAAAATACCTCCATGCAGAATTAACTGAGTAATTTTCAACCAAGCGCGAGGAAAAAGCTCCGGACGGCCTGCCTTGCCTTGTTATGGGTGTTTTGGCAGAATATACCAATATTTGGTACAGGAGGCACCCCATGGCCAGAAACACCAGCATTACCCTTGGCCCCCACTTTGACGAGTTCATTGCTGAACAGCTTAAAAATGGCCGCTATGGCTCGGCAAGCGAAGTGGTACGAGCAGGATTGCGCTTGCTTGAAGAGACTGAGAGTAAACTTGAAAGACTGCGGCGGCTCTTGGATGAAGGCGAGCAAAGTGGGATAGCAGAGTATTCGCTTGAAAGTGTTATTGCAGAACTGGATAACGAAGCTCACTAATGCCCCCATTCTTACTCACGTCCGCCGCCCGAAAGGACGTAATTGATATAGGCCGCTTTACCACTGAGAAGTGGGGAAGGCGTCAGCGCGACAAATACCTCAAGCAACTTGACGATGCTTTCAGGCTCCTTGCTCGACAGCCGGAGATTGGCCGCGATGCAGAAGCTATAAAGCCAGGATATAAAAAGTTTAGCCAAGGTAGTCATCTCATTTTTTACCGAGCCGGCGCGGAATCCAAGATTGTTGTGATCCGCATACTCTACAACAGCATGGATGTAGAGCAGCACCTCTAAAACTCATAACGCCCGGCTCACACGCCGGTTTGGAGCCGCGAAGCGGCGGAAAATCGGTCGCTGTGCAGCCGTTGGTTATGTTCCGTCATCACTGAGTTCAGACATCCGTAATAACTGGCTACTGCGACGCACGGTCAAAATATCAACCTCATCTTTAACGCTGTAAACGACCCGATACGTTCCAAATATCAGCTCCCTGATGCGAGGCGATCCCACCTCAGGAACAATACGTCCACTTTTAGGGAAATCAGCTAACCGATCTACTGTGGCAAATAAATCATCAACCCACCGTACTGCAGAATCTGGGTTGTCTTCTGCAATATACCGAGCGGTATCCTCGACGCGCTCCAGCGCAAGCGGGGACCAAACAATCTTCACCTGGCCAACCCGCTCAAAACCCGAGCCTTCGCGTCTTCATGCGCAATACCGTCCCCAGAGGCTATTTGCTCCTCCGCCTTATACACCTCCTCTAGAATTTCCAGACGTTCTTGCATTTTCTCGTACTCGCGAACATCCACCAACACAGCAACGCCACGGCCTCTTTGCGTCAGCACCATAGGACGTCGGTTTTCATGGAGCTGTCTTACAAATGTGGCTACCCCTGCCCGAAATTCAGACAGAGGGCGGATATCTTCATCAACTCGGACCCTTGACATGGAAATCACCTCAGTACATTTAAACGTACATCAAAGAGTACGACATTGCCTGGCGCCAAGCAAGGTGACTAAAGGAAGGAACATAACGTTGCCAACACGCGCTGCTTTGTAGTGGAGGCGAAGCCGCAACGGAAAAGCTGTCGCTGTGCTTGGCCTTGTTAAAAAGCATCAGGCCCGCCCCCTAAGTTTTTGGAACAGGTTAAGCCAGAAAGATGAATTGCTTACCAGCCATAACCCAATGACTAGCTGAAACACCAAGCCCACCGGCCAAAGCACACTCGAAACGGAAATGTCTGTCGCATTGGGGATAAATCCCAAGGAACGCGGTAGGTACACGATTGCATCAACAACAAAGTACAGGCCGGCCAGTTGAAAGAGCACCTTTTGAGAATCATTGCTCAAGGATTTTTCTGAGTCTGTCTTGGTACGTGCAAGAACAGAAGTGGCTGCTTTATTGATCAGGAATACCGCAAAAAAGCCGATTAAGATAAACGCCCCGATCATGCCGACATATGCGCCTAGCGGAACTGTTTGTTGCTGATACTGCTCAATACTTGAGAACACCAGTACAAGGCTCGGCAAATTTAAGACAAGCTCAATCAGTAACCAGATCGAGATCAGCCTTAGCGCGATTGCTGTTACTTGCTGTGAATTCATGCCTTACCTTTTAACGCCCGCATTTTCGGCTGGTTTGGAGCGCAGCGGAAAACCAGTCCGACAACATGCGCTTGTTACATGTTTACTTGCTAGAACCTGCTTTTTCTCCGGTTAAGAAAGCTATGGTTCCAGTTACACCGGCGGTAATAATTGGTGCAATTATTACCCAGAAGTCTTTGGCATGTTCTGGAGTATTTATAAAAACAACACCACCAAATATAGACAATATTGCGCACGTAACTCCTACCAGCCAAAGCACACCAACCTTAACCTTTACGTCACCAGCAGCTCGTATTTGTGCAGGAGTTTTGGGTTTGGAAGCATCAGCTAGCGCCTTTTGTTGCCAAGCCTGCAATTCATTAGGTTGTGTTGACGAGCTTGCAGAGATTGTAGTTTGACTAGTTGATGACCCGCCCATTATTTCACCAGCCCTTTTACTTTATCAGGAGAAAATGATGGCATTTGCTTTTCAATCAACTGAAGCATAGCTTCAGATTTTATTGCCTCCTGGGTCGGGACATTGTTGACATCAAGCTCTATAAATATACCCTTTTCAGTTTGGCCGTTAGTCTCTGCCAATGCAGTGTTAATCGAAGTAATATTGTTAAGATTATATCCGTGACTAGATGATATTTTGTTGAATCTTAGATTGATTTCTTCAGCCGAATTAAGGTCAATCTTCAAATATTTTTTTGTCATTGAAGTAGTAGCTGATTTGTCCGGTATAAAGAAATTACCAATAAGGCCAAAACGAACAATTTTGGATTGTTCGAATATACTTCCGATAAAGAGCTTTACTTTAGCTAAGAAGTCTTTAGTTAAGTCCGGCCAAACGGTTTCATCTCGAAAATCGCCACTCAGTATGAAATCCACCCTAGAGCATGCAATATTGCAATTATATTTTCCGTTTTCTGAACGCATTTGAACACGCGGAATCTCCGCTGGAGCATCAGCAGGAATCGGTAGGATCTGTGGCATCGCATCAAACAAGTTACCCATAGATGAATTCACTACACCCATGAGGTTGTCTGGCCTAGAAATCGGGTTTTGAAAGAATAAGGCCAATTGTAACTTAACTATTTTTTCCATAATTTCTCTCTAAAGAATCCAAACTCTAATAGACATGTAACGCCGCTCAGCACGCGCGGCTGCGCAATGGAGGCGAAGCC